>Garth_p2__coassemble_8035_pt1 | contig 2474 bp, 3 predicted proteins | sample Garth_p2__metabat2_low_PE_031 | metagenome-assembled genome bin Garth_p2 | reverse complement strand
CCTTTACTTAAAATTGGGTGTAGTATAGCAGAGCTGATTAAAATTTGTTATAATTAAATGGTAATCAGCTCTATTCGTAGTGGTTTGGGGTTATTACACTATCCCTCGGTGTTGGCGCACTGGGGGACTTTTTTATGATTTGCGATATAATAAGATAAGAGAAGATTGAGGGTTTTAAAACATCATATTTAAGGAAAACAACGCTAAATAGACATTGCAGAATTGCATATAATTGGTACAATATAATTAAGTTAACTCGTGAAGGAAGAAAGCTGGGTTCCCGAATGGGAGTAGGTGGTTTACACCGAGAAGTCCTTTGCTCCTGGGGTTAACTTATTTTTTTACATTGTTTTTTAGATTCTGAATGACGTGTTCAGGGTCTTTTTTTATTTCTGAACATATAAGATTTATTGCTTTGTCACTATAGGAGTAAGAGATTTGTTTGCCAAGTTCGTATTTGTAACAGTAATTGATATCTCTTTTTAGGTGATAGAACTTAGAGAATAAATCGAAGTGAGTCTTGTTAAACTCATGTTTTTTATCTTCTGAGACTGAAATAGCAGGATTTATGAAGTTAAGCTTATTTTTAACAATAAAACTGTTTATCCTTTTTATGCAGTCTTTAGTAGAATATGGGCATCTTTGCTTCATGTCCTGAGGAGATTTGATTAATTTTATAGGCTCTTCGCCGTCTTTGGCAATAGCAAATACGGCTGTCGCTTCATTCTTCTTTTTGGTTAGGTAATATTCATGGCGAATCTGAATAGCGTAGTTTGCATTATTGGTTGAAGCAACGGACTCAGAAATTTGCATATTAGCTTTTATTAGACGGTCTGCAATTTCTTTAGGATATCTTGCTTTGATGATTTCTAAATCTAGAGGTTCTAACTTTATAGATAAAGTTAGAAAATTAGAGCCTAATTTTTGTGTTATATCTACTTCAAAATCATTTAACAATCTGTTTATAAAATTTAATACGCAGGATTGAAAAAGAGGAGCATATATTTGCTCATATTCTTCTGTGATAAAGTGTGTGCTAGTGTTGCGAAGATTGATTATTTGTTCTAAGTTTAAACGCACAGGGTCTTTATCATTGGTCATGATTAATTTAATGCAGTTTTCCAGATTTAAAGTCCTGTTATTGTTATTTTTGTAGTAAATGCTTTTTTCACCATTGTTTTTTATCAGCAATGCTTTAAGAAGCAATTCCCAAGCGTTACAGATAAAGAATGAAAAGCCTTCTACACGATACCTTATAGTGGGTTTATTATAAATTTCAAGACCCATAATAAATGCTTCCTGACTTTTAAATAAGAGTTTCTCAACTAAAGATGAATTCTCCATACATTTTTCCTTTCCACCGCTCTGCACCCAGCAGGGCGGTATTTTTATCTCCAGCCGTCTTGCAGGAAGGTGTAAGAATAAATAGTATCTACACCGTTCGCTTCCATTAAGCACATTGCAAAGCTATCTGCTTCGTTCTCGTGACGTTTGGAAGCAAAATAGCTACGTCCTTCGCTGCAGAAATGATGATAATGTGGGTGAAGCAGTATATGACCGAGCTCGTGAGAAATAACAGTCATGCGTTGCCATTCGTCCAGCTTTTCGTTAACGAATATGAATTTGCGACGGAGTATGCGTTTCCAGAAGCCGTTTATATGGTTAGGGGTATCAACGTAGCGTACATTGATGTTTAAACATTTTGCAATTTCTTCAGGATTAGATGTACCGTATTTTTTGATTAAGTTTTGTATTCGTAATTTGTAATTGTACGCCATTCATATCACCGCCTACTTTCGCTTATTCATTTCCTTAGCTTCATAAAAGGCAGCTTCAATGATACGCATCATTTTTTCTTTATCTTCATCAGACATCATACGTCCGTTTAAAGTCACTTCTTCGTCCTCAAGGATTTTCTTTAAGTCCTTGGGGACTTTTTTTGTTTGGGGGTTATTTGTATTGTTATCAGAGTTATCGTTTAATGTAACCAATTGATTTCCGTCTAGCATAGGAATTAAAGTATCAATGCTAACTCCAGTTGCTTCCGCAATCTTATTGAGAGTTTCCACAGTTGGAGCAAATGGTTTTCCTGTTGTTGGATTTATTCCTTTTTCTAATATGGAAATATATGCACGACTAAGGTTGCATTTTTCGCCAAAAGCTTGCATTGATAAGCCCTGGCTTTTTCTGTATTGTTTAACATATTCTCCTATGGTCATAAGTATAACCCTCCTTATAATGTCAACTAGATTATACATTAGTTAAAAAGAAATGTCAAATATAGTTGACAAAGCATGTAAACTCTAGTATACTAGACAGAGCAAAGGCAGAAGGGAGTGAACAGAATGTTCGATAAAGTTAAAGAGATTAGATTAAAAAATAATCTTACACAAGAAGAATTAGCTATTAAAGCTAATATATCACGTGCTACTATCGTTAAAATTGAAAGTGGCGATGCCGTAGAAGTGAAAATT
>Garth_p2__coassemble_1877_pt1 | contig 10635 bp, 9 predicted proteins | sample Garth_p2__metabat2_low_PE_031 | metagenome-assembled genome bin Garth_p2 | reverse complement strand
AAAAAGCCACGGCATTAAAGCAGCTTTTCTTTGGTAACACTATATGGAGAGACGATACGCGAAAGCCATACCGTCTCTATATTTATATTGTGGTCGGATATTATCATCCTGTCCATAAAATGCAAAAAACCTGCTCCGAAGAGCAGGTTACTTGTAAAATCAATGCCAAGGGGCAAATTATGCCATAGCGTTAACTTTTTTAGCAAGTCTGGATTTTTTGCGAGCTGCAGCATTCTTGTGGATAATACCTTTGCGAGCTGCTTTATCGATCAAACCGGAAGCAACAGCTAATTTAGCTTGAGCGTCTTCTTGAGCACCGGTTTCGGTAAGAGCTACAACATTGCGAGAAGCTTTACGGAGAGCTGCTTTAATCGGACCATTTTTTGCACGACGTTCTGCGTCGGTTTTTACACTGCGTACGGAAGATTTAATGTTCGGCAACGAATTTCACCTCCTGAATTTTCTTGTACTCGAATATTCTACCACGTGTGGCGTGATTGTGCAAGGGGTTTCCGCAATTTTCTTTAATATAAGTGAAAATATCTGCAAAAACCTGATGAATAGGATTTTTTGGGATGTAAAAGGTCCCGTTGTAATCTAAATTATGTAAAAAGTTTTTTGCAGAGCAAAGATAGCGGTGTTTAGCTTATTGCAAGTATTGGACAGTAAATGCTATAATAAATAGTACTGATAAATTTTATTGAAAAAGGAGCTTATGATGGAGCAGAAAAAAATTCGTAACTTTTCTATTATCGCCCACATTGACCATGGCAAATCTACTCTGGCTGATAGGCTTATTGAATATACAGGCACCTTGACCAAGCGTGAGATGGAGGAGCAGATTTGTGACTCTATGGATTTGGAGCGCGAGCGCGGTATTACTATTAAGGCTCAGGCTGTTCGTAGCATTTATCATGCTCGTGATGGCCAGGATTATATGCTGAACTTTATTGATACCCCTGGTCACGTTGACTTTACCTATGAGGTTTCTCGCGCTTTGGCTGCGTGCGAGGGTGCGCTGCTGGTAATTGACGCTACTCAGGGTATTGAAGCGCAAACCTTGGCCAATGTATATCTTGCTTTGGACAATGATTTGGAAATTATTCCCGTTATTAACAAAATTGACCTGCCTAGTGCTGATCCCGAGCACGTTAAGCGTGAGATTGAGGACGTTATAGGCATTGATGCTTCTGATGCTATTTTGTGCAGTGCTAAAACCGGCATTGGCATTGAAGATGTTTTAGAGGCTATTGTAGAGCGTGTACCTGCTCCTAACGGCCCTGAAGAGGCACCCTTAAAGGCGTTGGTGTTTGACTCTAAATTTGATGCCTATAAAGGCGTTGTGCTGTATGTCCGTGTTATGGAGGGCTGCCTGCGCAAGGGCATGAAAATCCGCATGATGGCAACTGGTGCAGAGTTTGAGGTAACCGAGGTTGGTTACTTTAAGCCTGGTATTGTAAGTGTTGACTCCTTAGATGCAGGTCATGTAGGTTTCTTTGCTGCTTCTATTAAAAATGTACGTGATGCTCGTGTTGGTGACACTGTTACTGGCGTAGCAAATCCTGCTGATAAGCCTTTATCCGGCTATCGCAAGGCTACTCCTATGGTTTACTGCGGTCTTTATCCTGTAGAAAACTCTGATTATGATAATTTGCGTGATGCGTTGGAAAAGCTGCAGCTGAATGACGCCTCCTTAGTATTTGAGCCTGAAACCTCTAATGCTTTAGGCTTTGGCTTCCGTTGCGGCTTTTTGGGATTGCTGCATATGGACGTTATCAAGGAGCGCTTGGAGCGTGAATATAATCTGAGCCTGATTACTACTGCGCCTAACGTAATTTATCAGGTGTTCCGCACCAATGGCGATGTGGAGATGGTGGATAATCCGTCCCTGTTCCCTGATCCTACTGTTATTGACCATGTAGAGGAGCCTTTTGTGGCTGCTACCATTATCGTACCTAAGGATTATGTTGGTGCAGTTATGGAGCTGAGCCAGGAAAAACGTGGTGAGTATGATAATATGACCTATCTTGATGATACTCGTGTAATGATTCACTATGCGTTGCCTTTGAGCGAGATTATTTATGACTATTTTGACCGTCTGAAATCTGCAACTCGTGGCTATGCTTCCTTGGACTACGAGCTGTCCGGATATCGTTATTCTAATCTGGTTAAGCTTGATATCCTGTTAAATGGTGACCCTGTGGATGCTTTGTCTGCGATCGTACACAAGGATAGTGCTTCTGTTCGTGGTCGTCAGCTGGTAGAAAAGCTGCGTAGTTTGATTCCTCGCCAAATGTTTGAAATTCCTGTTCAGGCAGCTATTGGCAATAAGATTGTTGCCCGTGAAAACGTGCGTGCTATGCGTAAGGACGTTTTGGCAAAATGCTATGGCGGTGATATTAGCCGTAAGCGTAAGCTGCTGGAAAAACAAAAAGAGGGTAAAAAGCGCATGAAGCAGGTTGGCTCTGTAGAGCTGCCGCAAGAGGCATTCATGGCTGTCTGAAAATGGACTAAAAATAAATTTAAGGTTGCGAGGTTATCATAAGATAGCCTCGTACTTTTATTATGTAATGAAAATTATTTGATTTATGCTATGGTCCTAATGTTTTTTTCATTCGTCTCTGAAAAGCTTGCAGATGAGCATGGTAATGGTGCTTTCTTTAGAAGAAGTTTATTAAGATTATGGAATATGAATTATAAAAGTATCAAATGAAAATAGAGTGATGACTATGAAGAATGCTAATGAATATAAAATGACACAGGCTGTGTATGTACACATTCCCTTTTGTCGTCAAAAATGCTTGTACTGTGATTTTGCCTCCTACGCAGGCTGCAGCAAGCAGCAGATGGATGCTTATGCTGATGCGGTATGTACAGAGATTGCAGGACGTGCAGCTGAAGCTGGCAAAGCAGCAGCTGATGCAACAATCTATTTTGGTGGTGGAACTCCAAGTACCTTGCCTATGGACGCCTTGGCTAAAATAGTTAACGCCTTAAAAAAGCACGGCTTTTGGCGTACTCCTGCAGAGGCGACTATTGAGGTTAATCCTGGAACTGCGGATTTAGAAAAGCTGCGTTTTTTTCGTAGCTTAGGCTTTGACCGTATCAGCTTTGGTGTACAGTCCTTAAATGACGCAGAGCTAAAGACTATTGGCCGTATTCATAGTGCCGCGGAAGCCTTGGAGGCAATCCAGTTGGCTAAGGCTGCTGGCTTTGAGCGTATTAGTGCTGATTTAATATATGGATTGCCCGGGCAATTATTGGAAAGTCTTAAAGCTACGATTGAACGCCTTTTGGCTACAGGTATTGAGCATATGTCAGTTTATGGTTTGATTGTGGAGGAAGGAACGCCCTTAGCTAAGCTAGTAGATAGTGGCAGGCTGCAGCTTCCTGATGAAGATACTGCGGCTGATATGTATGATTTAGTGCAGCAAATGCTGAAGTCTGCAGGCTTTAAACGCTATGAAATTTCTAACTATGCCAAAAACGAGCAATATTCTCGTCATAATCTTGTTTATTGGCAATACCATCCTTATGCCGCCTTTGGCGCTGCAGCAGCAGGCTTTGACGGCAGGGTGCGTCGAAGTGCGGTGGAAATGGTGGTGCCTTATATAAAGGGAGTACAGCAGTTGTATGGCGCACCGATTGAGAGTAGGGCTTTGTTTGAGGAAAGTGCAGGTACTGAGCAATGTCTTGAGAAAACTGCTAAGGGAATAGCAGATGTTGTGTCAAGCATTGAGGAGGCTCTCACGGAAGCAGCAAATGCCATGCAAGGCCCTAGAAACGCCAAGAAGAAGCCTGGCTTAGATTCTGTTGAACGTGAAAAAGTGTATGCCAAGCTTTATATGGAAGAAAGGCTTACTGATGATGAGCTTTTTGGTGAGTTTATGTTTATGGGCCTGCGCCGCTCTCAGGGAGCTGATTTAAATGAGGCACAGGAACGCTTTGGTGTTGATGTGTGGCAACGCTATTGTAAGGAGCTACAGCCTTTAATAGAACATAATCTGCTTGTCTATGATAAGGAAAACGGATATTTGCGACTGACGGAGCAGGGAATGGCTGTTGGTAATCAGATTTTTGAGATTTTTGTTTGATATATGCAGTGTTGGCAAAAGCAAAACTTTCAGACCTGTTAGGATAAGCTGTTTACGATAATAATTGCAGAGCTTTGCCTACTAATATTAAAGAGTGGCTGTTATAAATGTAGAAGCTTTATTTGTGTCGCTGTAGTATGCTCGATAAAGAAGAGCTGTGACAGCGGTTATATACGTATTTTTAAAGGAACATTTTGCTTTGGCAGAGTGTTCCTTTATTATTTAGAGCAATCTTTGAATTATTTGTGATAAAGCTAAATTTCTCTAAAATTATGTTGACAATATACTAGGGCAGTGCTATTCTAGTATCAGATGTTAGCACTCCAATCGAATGAGTGCTAACAATCGAAGATGAGGTGGGAATATGCTAAACGATAGAAAAAAGAAAATTCTCCAGCTCATAATTGAGGATTATATTTCAACTGCCGAACCTGTGGGCTCTAGAACAATTGCCCGCAAGTACGATTTGGGTCTCAGCCCTGCAACCATTCGTAATGAAATGAGTGATTTGGAGCTCTTGGGTTATCTGGAGCAGCCACATACCTCTGCAGGACGTGTGCCATCAGCTCAGGCCTATCGCTTTTATGTAGATTCTCTGATTGAGCCGGGAACCTTAACCGACAATGACAGAGCGCTTATAAATAGCTGGTTTAGTGAACGACGCCGCAGTATTGAAGAGATTTTTCAATCGACGGCAAAGATTCTTTCCCGTATGACACAGAACGTTTCCATGGTTCTGGCCAATAGGGACATAAGCGCCCGCTTCCGTTATTTAAAGTTTTTGCCCTTGGATGAGCATCACGCCATCCTTTGCATCGTAACTGATGATGGCAATGTTGATAACTGTGTGGTGGAAATTCCTTTAGGAATGCGCTTTGAAGAGCTGGACTATATGGCAGGACGCATTAGCCGCCTGCTGGAGGGACGCGAGCTTGCTGGTATTACAGAGGACCTTTTAAATGCAGTCCATAGTAATGTAGCCGATGATAAGCTACTCTTTAGCTCACTGGTTAGCTCCATCCGCCGGATGGGACGTAAAAGTCAGGAGCAAAGAGTTTTCTTAGGTGGTACTAAGCAGCTCTTAAATCAACCGGAATTCCGCGATGTGGAAAAGGTTAAAAACCTTTTAGGCATCCTTGAAGAGGAAAAGGTTGTTAAGGATTTGCTGGCAGCCGGCGAGGATAGCGGCCTAAGGATTACCATTGGCAGCGAGAACAAGTTTACTGGTATTCAGGACTGCAGCATGGTACAGGCAACCTACCGCTTAAACGGCAAGATTGTGGGCACTATGGCTGTGCTTGGACCAACTCGTATGGAATATGGCAAGGTAATCACAGTTATGGATTATCTGCATAAATATCTGAAAACAATGTTTGAGCAAAATACAGATAAATAGAAGCAAAAGGAGGAAGACCCTTGCAAGAAGATGTTAAAAACACTAATGCAGAAGAGTTAAATGAAGATGTTGCGCAGGAAGCAGCAGAAAATACCGAAGCTGCTGAGGAAACCGAAGTAAAGGTTGACCCTAAGGACGAGCAAATTGCTGAGCTGCAAAACCGTCTGCTCCGTCTGCAGGCTGATTTTGATAATTATCGTCGTCGCACTAACTCCGAGAAGGAACAGCTTTCCACATTTGTTACTTCTAATGTAGTAAGCAAGTTCTTAAAGGTTTTAGATAATTTTGAAAGAGCTGAGGCTAGCGTTGCTAAGACTCAGGATATTGAAGCCGTAATTGAAGGCACGAAGCACATTCGCCGCCAGTTTGAGGATACCTTTAAGGAACTGAACGTGGTGGAGATTGAAGCTGAAGGCCAAAAGTTTGACCCTAACTTCCATGAAGCAGTAATGCGCTCCAATAATCCGGAGCTGGAGGATGAAACCATTGATATGGTTTTTGAAAAGGGCTATAAAATCTATGACAAGGTAATTCGTCATAGCAAGGTTAGAGTAAATTCTAATGAATAGAACAGGGCAACCTGCTCAAAATAAATTTGTAAATTAATTCTTTTAGTTAAGATTTAGGAGGAATACAAAATGTCTAAAGTAATTGGTATTGACTTAGGTACTACTAACTCTGTTGTAGCAGTTATGGAAGGCGGCGAACCGACCGTCATCACTAACCAAGAGGGCGCGCGCCTGACCCCGTCCGTTGTTGGTTTTTCTAAGAGCGGTGAGCGTCTGGTAGGTCAGCTGGCAAAACGTCAAGCTGTATCCAACCCTGATAAAACCATCAGCTCCATCAAACGTCATATGGGCGAAGCTGGCTACAGAGTAGAAATTGATGGTAAAAAATATTCTCCGGAAGAAATTTCCGCAATGATTCTGCAAAAGCTGAAAGCTGACGCTGAAAACTATCTTGGCGAAACTGTTAGCCAAGCAGTTATCACTGTTCCTGCATACTTCTCCGATAGCCAACGTCAAGCAACTAAAGATGCTGGTAAGATTGCTGGCTTAGAAGTTCTGCGTATTGTCAACGAGCCTACCGCTGCAGCATTTGCATACGGTATGGACAAAGGCGAAGACCAAGTAGTTATGGTATATGACCTTGGCGGCGGCACCTTCGACGTATCCATTCTGGATATGGGCGATGGCGTATTCGAAGTAAAAGCAACTAACGGCGACACCCATCTGGGCGGCGACGACTTCGATAACAAAATCATGGAATGGATGACCAGCGAGTTCAAAAAAGCTGAAGGCATTGACCTGACTACTGACCGCATGGCTATGCAACGTATCCGTGAAGCTGCTGAAAAAGCTAAAATCGAGCTGTCCGGCGTTTTGACCACCAACATCAACCTGCCCTTCATCACTGCAGGTGCAGAAGGCCCGAAACATCTGGATATGACCTGACCCGTGCTAAATTTGAAGAAATGACCGCTGAGCTGGTAGAACGCACCATGGGTCCTGTTCGCCAAGCTATGAGCGACGCTGGTTTGTCCGCAAACGATATTGATAAAGTAATCCTGGTAGGCGGTTCTTCTCGTATTCCGGCTGTACAAGCTGCTCTGAAAAAATTCATCGGTAAAGAGCCTGACCGTGGCATCAACCCGGACGAATGTGTAGCAGTTGGCGCAGCTATCCAAGCTGGTATTCTGGCTGGTGAAGTTAAAGACGTACTGCTGCTGGACGTAACTCCGCTGTCTCTGGGTATTGAAACCCTGGGTGGTGTATTCACTAAGATCATCGATCGTAACACCACTATTCCTACCTCTAAAAAGCAAGTGTTCTCCACTGCAACTGATAACCAACCCTCCGTTGACATCCATGTTCTCCAAGGTGAACGTGAAATGGCAGCAGACAACAAAACCCTGGGTCGTTTTGAACTGGGCGGTATCCCTGCAGCTCCCCGTGGAGTACCGAAAATCGAGGTTGCTTTCGACATCGATGCTAACGGTATCGTAAACGTAAGCGCTAAAGATTTGGGCACTGGCAAAGAACAAAAAATCACCATTACCTCTTCCGGCAGCCTGAGCAAGGAAGATGTTGAAAAAATGGTAAAAGAAGCAGAAGCTAACGCTGAAGCAGATAAAAAACGCAAAGAAGGCGTAGAAGTACGCAACCAAGCTGACTCCCTGTGCTACCAAGCTGAAAAAACCATGAAAGACATGGAAGGCAAGGGCAAGGATGACATGATTGCTAAGGTTAAAACCGCTCTGGATACTTTGAAGGAATCCATGAAGGGCGAAGATCTGGAACAAATCAAGAAAGACACTGAAGCTTTGACTAAACCGCTGTATGAGCTGTCTGCAGAGCTGTACAAGGAAACTGAAGCAGCTAAGGGTGCTCAAGGTGCAGCTGGCGCAGAGGGCGCTAAAAAAGCTGACGACGATGTAGTTGACGCAGAAGTTGTTGACGACAAGAAATAATTAACAATAGGATGGTGTAAGCTTTGAGTAAAAGAGATTATTACGAGGTCCTGGGCGTATCTAAGACAGCTACCCAAGATGAGCTGAAAAAAGCATACCGCAAGCTGGCACGTAAATATCATCCTGACTTGAATAAAGATAATCCTGAGGCTGAAGAAAAATTCAAGGAATGCAATGAAGCCTACGACGTCCTTTCTGATGAGCAAAAACGTGCTCAATACGACCAGTTCGGTCATGCTGCCTTTGAAAATGGCGGCATGGGCGGCGGTCCTGGCGGATTTGGTGGTTTTGGCGGCGCTGGCGGCTTTGGCGGCGGTGGTATGGAGGACATTTTTGATATGTTCTTCGGCGGTCAAGGCGGTCGTGGCGGCGGACGTAGTAACGCTGGTCCTCAGCGTGGTGCTGACTTGCGCTTCGATTTGGAGATTACCTTTGAAGAAGCAGCCTTTGGCGTAGAAAAGGAAATAAATCTTTATAGAGATGAAAAGTGCGAGCATTGTCATGGTGAGGGTGCAGAGCCTGGCTCTAAGGTAGAAACCTGTCCTGAATGTCATGGCAGCGGCTATGTTCGTTTTACACAGAACACTATGTTTGGCCAAATGGTTAACGAGCGTCCCTGCTCTAAATGCCATGGTGAAGGCAAAATTATCAGTGAACCCTGTAAAAAATGTCGTGGCACTGGTACCCAAAAGAAAAATAAAAAGCTTAAGGTTAAGATTCCCGCAGGCGTTGATAATGGCTCTAGACTGCGCGTAGCAGGCGAGGGCGAGGCAGGCCTTAAGGGTGGACCTAGCGGTGATTTATACGTATATCTTTATGTAAGCCAGCATAAATTCTTTGATCGTGATGGCACTACCGTACTGTGCGAGGTTCCTATCAGCATTGTACAGGCAACCTTAGGTGCTGAGGTTGAGGTTCCTACACTGGATGGTAAGGTTACCATGCGTATTCCTGAGGGCACTCAGCCTGGCAGGGTTATGCGCCTAAAGGGCAAGGGTATTCCTAGCCTGCGTGGTGGCGGTCGTGGTGACCAGCTGGTACGCATCAAGGTTGTTGTACCTACCAAGATTAACGAAAAGCAAAAGGATGTCCTGCGTAAGTTTGAAGAGGTTTGCGGAGATGCAATTAACCCTGAAAAGAAAAGCTTTATGGACAAAATTAAAGGCTTGTTTAAATAACTGCAAAAAATTAAGGAAGCGTTCCTGTTCTAGGAGCGCTTCCTTTTTTGTAGTATAAAATTAGGCAAAAAGAAAGCCTGTACGCATCCCTCCACGCGCACAGGCCAGGTTAGGGGGCTAAGTTTTACTAATGCCCTAAGTAATGTGTCTCATTTGCCATCATTATAAAGATTCTTTAGTATATTGGATGTTGCGAATGCAACAAAAACATATATATCAAGGGGTTTCTTTATTTACATAATTTGTAATGTAAATAATTTTGAAAATTATAAAAAAGCGTGGGCTAATCAGCATTATTAAGTAATTAAATAAGCGTAAATAAGTAAATTTTGTAATTGTAACCATGTTGCGAAGGCAACATAAATTACATAAAGGTTACTTTAGTTACAAAATATTTACAAACACAGTTTTTTTAGACATAATAATGATGAAATATATGAAAAGTGATGGTGATTTAATGTCTACAAAGGTTTTTACACCTAATTATGCAGAACTGCCGCTATTCGCCGGATTGGATAAAGATGAAATTAATGAGGTATTGAAAAAGTTTCATGCTTTGATTAGGCATTTTCCCAAATCCGATTATATCTTTTTAGCTGGTGATTGTGTGGAAAGCTTGTGCATAGTTTTGGAAGGAACTGTGCAGATGATTAAAGAGGATGTTTGGGGCGACAAGTCCATTATTACTAATTTAGGTGAAGGTTCAGTATTTGGCGAAAGCTTTTTAGGAAGAATGGGCGATAAGTCTGCTGTAAGCTACTTTGCTGCTAGCAATAGCGAGGTCCTGATGCTTCCATTAGGTAGATTTTTATTAGATAGCAGTCTGGACAGTCCTGCTTGCCGTCGTATGATGTGCAATATAGTTTCCATTCTTGCTGATAACAATACTCGCTTGATTGAGAAGACTGAGATTCTGTGTAAAAAAACATTACGTAGCAAGATTATGGCATACTTAGAGCAGGAGGCTAAATATGCAGGTAATAATACCTTTACCATTCCCTTCAATAGGACTGATTTAGCTAATTATCTGGATGCTGATCGCAGTGCCTTGACTAGAGAGCTGGCTAGAATGCGTAATGATGGTTTAGTTGATTTTGAAAAGAATACGTTTACTATTATTGAAGCTTGCTAAAGCTAAGGATAAGGCTGCCTTTGGGTGGCCTTATTTTTTTATGTAAAAAAGCAGTGATACGTATTTTCCTTACTGCTTTTGTACAGTAAGGATGGTGAATATTATGGACTAGTGGTTTGTCTATTATCCTAAAATGCCACAATCAAATTATAGCAGCTAATGGACATAGACATTGAAGCTATGGTCTACATGATTAATATTTTTAAGAGTGCTTTAGGTAGATAATATAGAAGGCTGCGTATAAGAGCGTAATATTCTTTTTGAGATGTTTTGGCAGCGTCCTATGGTAATACTGCTACAGGCTGTTTGTGAGTGCTTTAGGTAGATAATATAGAAGGCTGCGTATAAGAGCGTAATATTCTTTT
>Garth_p2__coassemble_1845_pt1 | contig 10857 bp, 9 predicted proteins | sample Garth_p2__metabat2_low_PE_031 | metagenome-assembled genome bin Garth_p2 | reverse complement strand
CGCTGAGGACTGCGAGAAGTTGATTAATCAGCAGGATAAATTTGCTGCAGCTATCGCTCGTGGCGTGACTGATTGGTTATCTCAATGAAAGAAGTGATTAAGATGGAAAAGTTTAAAGCATTTGTTATGTCTACTGAGTTTATTTCTGGTTTGGTTGTGGGCTTTACTTTAGGAGCCGTTCACCATTACTTAGGTTTATAAGGACGTGATGATCATTGAAAAGAAACGTAATAGCTGGTTGTGTGTTTGCCTTATCGTTATGTTCGTGCTTGCCGTCTGTAGCTGCAGCCGAGATGATACACCAGGTGCCGGAGACAGAGCTACAGAAGTTGGAGATAAGATTACAGCTGCAGGCGAAAACAATCAGCAGCTGCAAGATGGACTTAATTCTGCTGCAGAAGCAATTGAAGAACTCTCAGGCTCTCTCAGCAAAGCTGCAGGAGCAGCTCAGCGACTCCAGGAAAATCTCGCAACAGCAGAGCGAATTAATTCTGAATGCCAATCAATCATTAAAAACATTCGCGCAAGAAGTGAAGCGGAAGGAAAAACGGCTGACTAGACAGCGTGACACTGCTTGGCTAGTGGGCGGATTACTGTTCTTGGCGCTGGCCGCAAAATAAAAAGCCAGCACTCATAAGAATGCTGGCTGCATAACTAAGCAAGTTTTCGCCTGTGGGAGCGTTGTTCCTTTTTAAAAGGAAAGGTAATAGTGAAGTGTTTCGCTGTAACGAACACACGCTCCACCATTACTTAACTTGTGCGAACTTTGTTGTTTGCCAGGCTAAGAACCCATGTCAGGTGTTAATAGTAAGACGGTGATTGGAAATTCCAATCACCGTCTTTTAATTTTTAGGATGTATTTTAGCTATGCAAATAAAAAAGAACCTAATCACCAATCGCAAAGTGGCGGCTCTAGGTCGAGTCCCCATGCGGGTAGGTTTGTAGGTTCCTTTTATACGATTTTATCATATTGGGTCAATGAAGTATATAATTTTATGGTGAGATTGAGATAGCGCCGTATATTCTTTATATGATGAAAGCATTACACAAATAAAAATAACCAATGCAACGATTCCAATGTTCTTGTTTATCAGGTTCCTATGGGGGTAATCAAATTGGCTATCAAGTGCAAGTGGACTTGATGTTTTTATTCTGTGATAATGTTTAGATATTTTTTTAACTCTGCTATTTCATAGGTAGCGATTAGTTCGGTTAATGCTTTGGGATTATTTCCATTGGAGTGGTAATTATCAAAACAGTCATAGTATTTACGGCGGTCTGCAAATTTGATATCTATTGGTAATAAACCGTGCTTGATAAGCTCAAAATTTAAAAGCAGGCGTCCGGTACGGCCATTACCATCAATAAATGGATGAATAGCTTCGAATTCTAAATGCAGCAGGGCGACTGCTTCAATGATATGTTTTGCCTGCTTCCATTGAGAATAGCTTTCCAGTAACTGATTTATTTTAGGTTGGACCATATAGGGTTGTGGCGGTGTATGTGATGCTCCCAGTATTTGTACTGGTACACGGCGATAACGGCCACGATTTTTAGCATCGTTCATCAGGACAAGGGAATGGAAGTCAAGAATGATTTTTTCTGTGAGAGCAGCATTTTCACTAGCAATCTCTGTCATATATTTAAAAGCGTCTCTAAAACCGATAATATCAAGGTGATCACGAAGAGGTTTTTCTGCGATAGTGATACCCTGCTGTAAGATTAATGCTGTTTCACGCAGTGTAAGAGTGTTTCCCTCAATAGCATTGGAATTATATGTAGTCTCGATTAAGAACTCTTCTCGTAGGCGTTTGAGTTCTGTAGCATTGAGTGGACAACGTGTTCTAAGCTCAGCTTGTAATTTATCTATATCTTGCAAATTCAGTTGCATAGTTAAACCCTCCAGTTATTTTATTATCCTAATTTCAGCTCTTCTTCTGCTTTGCGCTGGAGTTTAGCCAGTTTCATATCAACATAATCATCAACATCTTCTATGCCATCAGCATCCAGCTGGCGGTATTTTTGTATGTGTGCTTCCTCTTGAGGGGGAAGTTGCATTGAGAATGTAGAGTTAGTTTTTTTAGAAGTATATTCAAACCATCATCTTCTATTATGTTACTTTTTTTCAAACCAAAATTGTCAGCAATTTTTTTGATTGCTCCCATTCTTGGTTCTTTTAAACCTTTTTCTCATGTTGAAACTGCTTTGTCCGTTACTCGGACTATTAAACCTAAGTCCTTTTGGGATAAATTATATATTTTCCTTAATAATTTTATATTTTCTGATATTCCCATAACTAAACCCCTCCTATAAACATATACTACACTAGAAGTAGAGAAAAAAGCAACATGAAATAGATTGTATTCTACTTCTAGCAGTTAATATTCTATTGAAAGTAAAATATTATAAGTTTAACAACTACGACAGGATGCGATAAAAAATGGCTTATCTTTAAAGCAACATAGATTAGCCAAAGAGAAAACCCAAGATGAAATGGCTACTATGTTGGGCGTACGTGTCCAGACATGCAGAAAGCTGGCCATAAAGATTATATGACGCTGCTGAATGTTTTCAATATTGCTCCAATGGCTGATTACTTGGGTATGACTAGCACACTGAAAGTGCTGGAGCTGCAACATAAATATGGAAAAGCTTCTGTCAAATAAGCTAAAAAAATTAGCACCAACATAGTGCTTTTTTTGAATAAAGGTGCTATAATGTAAATATAATAAACGGATAAAACGTCTTATACATGCTTATATAAACATAGGGTGAGACGTATTGCAGTCGCAATATGAAAGGTGGCTCCTACGATTGTAGGGGTCACTTTTTTGTATAATTTAAAGAAAAATAATTAGAGTGACAGATGGTTGTCATGTTAATGTTGTATAATAGGAATAAACTTTAACTTGCTAGACAGAATATATACAAATTCATTAGACTATTTATGCAGGAAAAGGAAATTTTGTGATGAATATATAAATAAGGGCACTTATGTATATGAACTAATACGTATAATTTATATATTTTTGGGAGTGAATCTTATGAGTGATTCTATTAAGGAGTTAAAGAAAAAAATATTGCAGTTTAGAGATGATAGAGACTGGAAGCAATTTCATAATCCTAAGGATTTAGCTATCTCTCTATCTTTAGAGGCATCTGAGCTGTTAGAGATTTTTCAATGGTCTGGCGATGATTTAGTTGTTGCTCAAAAGAGGGACAAAGTAAAGGAAGAGCTGGCTGATGTTATGATTTACGCTATGCTGATAGCGGAAGCTTATGATTTGGATGTTGGTGAAATTATTGAACAAAAGCTGGATGCAAATAATAAAAAATATCCTGTAGATAAGTCTTTTGGTAATGCGAAAAAATACACTGAATTGAAATAGAGGTATATTATAGATGATTGTTTATAGTGGATCGAAGCGTGAGTTTCTTAGAAGTACTTATAATGACCAAATTGCATTAGAGATAGAGCGTAATGTTTTAGAGCGTTTGGGTAGACATACTCCTGAAAGCGAGCTTAATTCATGGCGTAATTCTATGCAGTACATGTATAGAGTGATGAGTGATGAGGATATTCCTATGGACGCAGGCGTTGCCATTGAATATAATATTCCACAAACTGCTAAACGAGTGGATTTTATGATTACAGGCTATGATGAAAGCGGCAAGCCTGGTATGGTAATTATCGAACTTAAGCAATGGAGTGAACTGAAAAAAGTAGAGAATAGCAATACGCTTGTAGAATCTTTTGTAGGTCATGGTATGCGTCTGCTTGTGCATCCTTCTTATCAAGCGTGGTCCTATGCACAACTCATTAACGACTATAATACGTATGTACAGCAAGAACAGGTTAAACTGTCTCCGTGCGCTTATTTGCATAATTATCAACGTCAGGAGCTTGATCCTATTGATGACGAGCAGTATGCGATGTATACCAATGATGCTCCTGCTTTTACTTCTGGACAGGCTGGGAAGTTATGTAGCTTTATTAAAAAATTTATTAGAAAAGGCGATAATAGTGAATTATTATACCAAATTGACCACGGCAAGCTGAAACCGTCTAAAAGCTTGCAAAACGCTATTGCTTCTATGATGAAGGGCAATGAGGAATTTGTAATGATTGACGAACAGCGAGTTGCTTATGAAGAGGTTATAAGCCTTTCCGAACGGTGTCAACGAGATGGGAAGAAGCGTACCCTTATTTGCAAGGGTGGGCCAGGAACTGGCAAAAGTGTAATAGCAATATGTTTATTATCCGAGCTGACTCAAAGAGGACAGTTTGTTGCCTATGTTTCTAAAAATAGCGCTCCTAGAGAAGTCTATGCAGAAAAACTGAAGGGTCAAATAAAAAAGAGTAGCGTAGACAATATGTTTAAGGGTTCTGGTTCATTTACAACAGCTCCTAAAGATATTGCAGATACTTTGTTGGTTGATGAAGCACATAGACTTAATGCGAAGTCTGGTATGTATAGCAATTTGGGTGAAAACCAGATTAAGGAAATTATTCATAGTGCAAAATGTTCGGTGTTTTTTATTGACGAAAATCAGAGAGTAACAACAAGTGACATAGGCTCTGTCGATGAAATTAAGGAATGGGCGCATAAGGAAGGCTCTGAGGTTACTGAGATGGAGCTTATATCTCAGTTCAGATGTAACGGCTCCGATGGCTATTTGGCGTGGATTGATGACCTTTTGGAGATTAGAAGCACTGCTAACTACAATATTGATGGTTTGGGCTATGATGTTCGTCTTTGTGATTCTCCAGAGCAATTGCGTAAGCTTATTTTAAAACGAAATAAAGAGGCCAATAGAGCAAGGATTTTGGCGGGATATTGTTGGGAGTGGCCTACAAAAAGTCGTAAAGATCCAAATTATCACGATATTGTTATAGGAGATTTTACTATTAGCTGGAATCTATTTGGTGGTCAAGCTTATGCTACTAGTGAAACATCTGTAAACGAAGCAGGTTGCATTCATACCACTCAGGGATTGGAATTTGATTATGTAGGCGTAATTATTGGAGATGATATGCGTTATGAAAATGGTCATATTGTTACAGATTTATTTAAACGCGCCAAAACAGACCAATCTATAAAAGGGTTGAAGGGTATGTATAAAAAAGAGCCGGAAAAGGCTATGGCTATAGCCGATGAGATTATCAAGAATACATACCGCACTTTAATGACAAGAGGTATGAAGGGATGTTATATTTATTGCACTGATAAAGAATTGCAGGATTATATCCGTAGGAGATTAAAGATTACGGAATCCTATGATGGTAATTGTTATAGCTATGATAGTAGTTACGATGCAATGATGGCAGCAGAGCAACCTAGCTTGTTTGGAAAAGAATAAATGAAACTATGTATACAGCCTGAACAAAAAATGTTTGGGCTGTTTTTTTATTATAAATTATTAAGCGTATCTCAATAGTTAGATTTTATTTTTGCTTATGTTGTGATAGTAGGTAAATTACTTTTAAAGTAATGAAAATTTTCAAGCCTTGAAAGTGTTAGGTGTTGTTGGTGGCGTTTTTGATTTCAACTCTTAAGTATTTCTTAATAGTTCACCTAATGTCTGAACAAGCTCCACTATTTCTAACACAACTAAAAACACCATCTACCCTTGGGAGCGGTGTTCTCCTTAAGGCAGATGGTGTTTTTGTGTATCCGGTGCATTGACATTGTGAGCTTATGTAATTGTTTGGAAGCTTTTAGGACATTTTCAAATAGAGACTAAAGAAATGTTTATGTTGTTGAACGTATTTTCTTGTGCTATAATATCTGTACACAAGAATTGCGTCGGTGTCGGTTTTCCTACTCCCTAGAGAGTGGGGGTGAGGCTATGACTGTATATGAAGCTCTTTCTTTAATGATTGGGTTCGCTACATTAGTAGTACTCATTATTTCAAATAAGCGCAATTAGCGTAAAAATGAAAAAAACCGCTTAATGGTAAGCGGCTTCCTTCTAAATTCAAATTCACGGGGAAGGCCGACTTTCCACAACCGACCTTTCTTGTGTATTATTCTATATGTTTATATAGGAAATGTCAAGTTTCAAACCTGGTTCCCCCTAGTATAAGCAGGCATGTTACAGAAGCTTGTAATGAATAAATGAAAGATAGTATATAGTATTTTTCGTCACTTAAAATGCGCCACCATCCTTTGGGAGTTTATTCACTCCTTTAGGTTGGTGGCGTTTTTGTATTTTGAACACTTCGGAATTTCCGAATAGTTCACCTAAATCCTGAACAAGTTTAGTCTAACATCCTAATAAGATTTGCTTAAACATGGCTTCTTCAAATCTCTCTCATTTTTTACATTTCCATGATATTTCCTTAACATTGAGCCTTTACAATATGGTTAGAGCTTGTAAAAAGCTTGATGAAAGGAAGGAAATGAAGATGAGCTTTCTCCATTGCAACAAAAAGGCTATTTTAGCAGCTGTTTTAGGTATGTCCTGTACTGCTGCTGGTTTTTATGGTACCGCAGCCGAGGCCGCAGGCTACACCGTACCTCAGCCGCAAACTATTAAGGTTTTGCCTATTGATAATGCAAAATTTGTTCAAGGTCAACGCTTTGACTTTTCTGTAGAGGTTAATAATGCTGATGAGCCGGATATGCAGGTTACTATTAACGGCAAGGATGCAGCTGCTTATTTTGGTAAGGATGCAGTTAAGTCCATGGTTGGCAAGACTGCAGTTTATCGTATAAATGACGTTAGCTTTCCTAAGGCTGGCGATATTAAGATTGAAGTAAATGACGACGGCGCTAAGCGCAGCGTTTCCTATAAAGTCACTAACGAGAAGGCTAAAAAGCGTGCTAAGAACGTTATCCTTTTTGTTGGTGACGGTATGAGCTTGCAGGCTAGAGAGATTGCCCGCATTATGTCCAAGGGTATTACCGAGGGCCGTTACAACGACCTTCTGAATATGGAAAAGATGTCCAATATGGCGCTGATTACCACCTCTGGCTATGATTCTTTAGTAACAGACTCTGCTAATAGTGCTTCTGCTTACGCTACTGGTCATAAGAGTGTGGTTAATGCCATGGGTGTTTATGAGGACTGCACTGCAGACCCCTTTGATGACCCTAAGGTAGAAAACATTATTGAGCTGGCTAAGCGTACACGCGGTATGGCAACTGGTATTGTTTCTACTGCTAATATTACTGACGCTACTCCTGCAGCTATGCTGTCCCACACTCGCAGACGTGCGGAGCAAAACCATATTGCTCAGGATATGCTGGCTGATTATCATCGTCCTGATGTAATTATGGGTGGTGGTGCAAGACATTTCCTGCCTATGGAGATTGCTGGCTCTAAGCGTAAGGATAATGTGGATGTAATTAAGGGCTTTGAGGATTTGGGCTATAGCTTCTCAGGCAGCAAAACTGAGCTGAAGGCTATTCCTGAATCTGAGGATAAGCTTTTAGGCCTGTACCATCTGAATAACATGAATGTGTATGTAGACCGAGAGATGCTGAAGAATCCTAAGGTTTTAGGCAGCTTTAGAGATCAGCCTGGCCTGGTGGAGATGACCGATAGAGCTATTAAGGCTTTGAGCAAAAAAGAAAACGGCTTCTTCCTGATGGTTGAGGGTGCTTGTGTTGATAAGCAGCTGCACGTTTTGGATTGGCAGCGTGCTGCATATGACAATATTGAGATGGATAAGGCTGTAGGTCTTGCGCAGGAGTTTGCTAAAAAGCATCCTGATACCTTGATTATCGTAGTGGCTGACCATGCTCATGGTGCAAGCATTACTGGTACTTATCACGAGCTGGACGGCAAAACCGGTCGTGAAGCAGTGCGTACCTATGCGGATGCTAAATGGCCTACCTTTGAGGATAAGGATGGCGATGGTTATCCCGATAATCCGGATCCGACTGTGACCTTGGCTGTGCAGTTTGCTAACCATCCTGATACTAATATAGATTATCGTTTTAAACAGATTCCTACTGATCCTGCAATTATGGCTGGTGATAAGGCTATTGCTAACCCTGCAATTAAGGGCGAGTTTGCTCCTGGCAATATTCCGGCTGCAGATTCTCAGGAGGTGCATTCTGCTGACGATATTCTGCTGAACGCTCAAGGTCCTGGCGCAGAGTACTTTAATGGTGTAATGGATAATACTGAGGTGTTCTTCGGTATGGTGCGTGCACTGGGCCTGGACGGCAATAAAAATGTAAAGTAAAGTGGTGATGAGGGTGCTGGGTAGGATTTTAGGAATTGTCCTTGTACTGCTGGCACTGCCGCTTGTTACTGCAGTTGGCATGAGGGGAACGGCTTATGAGAATGGGCCGTTCCTTTCGGCATGCAGTAGTGCACAGGCGTGGTGGTTTGAGGATGCTGTTACTATTGGCTTTGATGAGATGTATGAGTCTGCTTCGTCTAGAGGTATTGTGCTTTCGCAAAAGCTAAAGGTTGCAGAGGGTAAAAGGGTGGCTATGACTGGCTTTATGGCTCCGCCTTTGACGCCTACTATTAATTTTTTTGTGCTTACCAAAGAGCCTATGTCCATTTGTCCCTTTTGCTCCAGTGATGCTGATTGGCCGTCAGATATTGTAGTGGTTAAGCTGAGCGAGCCAGTCAAGGCACTGCCCTTTGATAGTCCTATTAGGGTGACAGGTATTTTAGAGCTGGGGACAGAGGTGGATGCAGAAACCGGCTTTGTAAGTTTGGTGCGTATTTCCTCAGAGAAGCTGGAGGCTATATAGATGCTGCTAGAGATACGTGATTTGGAAAAACGCTTTGTTGGTCCTCAGGGTCAGGTTACGGCAGAAATATTTGTACCAAGACTGCAGCTGGATAGGGGCGAGCTGTTGGTTTTAGAGGGACCTAGCGGTAGTGGCAAAACTACTCTTTTACACATGATTGCAGGGCTGCTGCGTCCTGATAAGGGTCAGCTTTTGTTTGATGGTATAGATTTGTGCTCATTAACTAATAAGGAGTGGGACTTGTGGCGGTCCTATAACATTGGCTATATTTTTCAGCGTTTAAATTTGCTAGAGGCCCTTACTGTGGAGGAAAACATTATGCTGGCTTCCTACTGGAACGGCATTGAGTGCGACAATTTGCAGGTAAGGGTTTATCAGCTGCTAGATTTAGTGGGACTGGCAGATAGGGCAAAGGATTTTCCCTGCTGCTTAAGCCTAGGCGAGCAGCAAAGAGTGGCTGTGGTACGTGCCTTGGTGAACCGTCCTGCTCTGCTTTTAGCAGACGAGCCTACGGCCAGTCTTGATGTGAAGAATAGCCAGATTGTGCTGCAAACATTGCGTGAGCTGTGTCAGCAGGAGGGTGTGGCTCTTATTTTAAGCACCCATGACGAGGCCGTTAAGGCACAGTTTAGCAGGCGCTATAATATACGAGAGGGTGAGGCTGGTGCATGAATATACTTTAATTAAGAGATTGCTCTTTAGCCGTCCTCTGCAAAATTTATTGGCTGTAATAGTTATGGCTCTTAGCATTGCCGCGGCTGTTAATGTGCTACTTTTGGCGAATGGCTTGCACGGAGCCATGGTGCAGGCATCCCGGCCTTTTCCTATGCTGATGGGTGCTAAGGGCAGTCCCAATCAGCTGGTTTTGAATACGGTGTTTTTGAAGGACCAGCCTATTGGTAATTTTTCTTATGACAAGGTGCTGGAGCTTAGGCGCAGTCCCTATGTGGCGCAGGCCGTACCATTGGGCTATGGTGATAATTATAGGGGCTATCGTCTTGTGGGTACGGAGCAGGAGCTGCTGCAGCTGCGGGGCGTTGAAAAAAGCAGTGGTCCTTGGCTGGAGCTGGAGCGTGGCAGGGGCTTTGAAAATAATTATGAGGCTGTTATTGGTGCGGAGGTGGCTGCTAAAACAGGTTTGCAGCTTGGCGATAGCTTTGCCAGCGTGCATGGCGTGGTGCATAACGTGGCTGCCAAGGCTCATGACCAGCAGAAATTTACTGTTGTAGGTATTTTAAAGCCTGCTCATGGTCCTTATGATGGCAGTATTTTGGTGCCATTGTCTAGTATTTGGAATATGCACGGACATGCGGATAAGGTTCATGAAGAGGTAACAGCAGTTGTGATTGTTCCTAAGGGCTATGCTCAGTCTATGGTACTGGCCAATGGCTATAGCAAAAGTACTGATGTGCAGCTGATTTTTCCGTCTAAAACTGTTATTGAGCTGTTTTCCATTATGGGCGATATGGAGAAGCTGCTGAATAGCTTTTCTATGATTATTATGGCGCTGGCACTTTTGATAGTAGGCAGCTCCTTGTATTGGTTTATTACTAGCAGCCGCAGAGATCAGGCTATTATGCGTGCTCTTGGAGCTGGCAGGGGTGATATTATGCACCTGTACTTTAAGCTGGGGCTGACGCTGGTAGGAGTTGGCTGCATGGTTGGCGTGGCAGTTGGCCATGAACTTTTTGCGGGGCTGAGTACACTTTTGCAGCAGCATACAGGACTGTACTTGACTGCAGGTGTACCTCAGGCAGAGCTGCAGCTGATTTTGGCTGTGCTGTTCTGTGGAGCGGTGTGCAGCCTTGTGCCTGCTTATCTGCTGCTGCGTAAGGATGTAGCACAGCATTTGTAACAGCTAAAGCTTAGGCTTTTCATATAAAAATCAGAGTTGGATTATGTTTTTGGCACGTTTTCTACCATGGTGGCAATTGTGGTAGAGGCGTGCTTTTTTATTGCAAACGGAAGTGCTGTTTGCATAAATTTTTTTTTGCATTTTAGCTTTCAAAAATGAAAAATTAAAGCTAGGAAAGCGTGTTTTAGGGCATACTGTATAAATGGCATAGGTAAGCTTTGGAAAGAATAATTCTTTACATACATTTTTCTTAAAAGCAGCACCAGTGTTTGCGTAAGCAGT
>Garth_p2__coassemble_1707_pt1 | contig 11808 bp, 10 predicted proteins | sample Garth_p2__metabat2_low_PE_031 | metagenome-assembled genome bin Garth_p2 | reverse complement strand
GTATATATCGTATGATCAAATAAATAATCAGCTTTTTTTAAATTATTATGAATAGGCCAATCCATAATAAGGTACAGGTCATCATTGAATTTGTGTATATATTCATTATTAATAAGCTCCTGCATTCTACTTTCAAAATAATCATACATATTTGATAACAAATATGTTTTATCAATAAATCCCATACCATCAGAATGCATAATTAGAACATAATAAATAAATTGTGCACCCTCACTCATACGACTAAATTTATTCGATGTAACGATATCTATAGATATCATTTTACATTTCACATCTCTAAAGCCTCCTATCGCTTCACTATTATTCAATAAAATGATATAATAGTACCAAGGTGTAAAATTCTTAAAAATTGACAAAAAAGACTACGTCTTGCATATTTTTATATTCATTTAAAATCAATGCTTTTCTGTATTATATCACTCATTTAAAATCAACGCAATAGTTTTTTTGAGGTAAACTATGTCTATTTCAACAATTTCTGTAACTAATTTTATTTTCATACGTAATTCTCACGATATATCAACAGCCAATTTAGCATATGCGTTACATTTAAAAAGCCCCTCTTCTATAACGAATATAGAAAAAAGCAAAGCGGCACCATCTTATGAGTTATTAGAGCGTTACGCTGATGTTTTCGGAGTAACATCTGATTGGCTAATGGGTAGAACCAATCAAATATATACCAAAGATAGCTTATTGACAGCAGAAAAACGATTATTTGCGCGACTACCTGATATAGAACCTAGTGGCAAGCATTTTCAATTTTCAGCTCTTTATCTTGATGAAACTAAACGGTCAGAATACTATTCCCATAAAATTCGTGGTAATATTCTTTCTCTTATAAATGTACAGTACATACCTTTAGTTCAAAATTTATTGGATTCTGAGGAATATAATCAGGATGCTAACTCATTTATGGAAAGACTTTATAATAAAATCATCTATAGTAATGTTGAAAACTATTATGAAAATAAGTTGAACAAGAAAAGCAGACAACAGCTAGAATTATTATCCCAATTGCTTAATCGCAAATTGCTAGTAGCTCCATACGACATCGAAAAATATTTAAAACAACAACAACAAAACAAATAACAACGCGGCTATGCCATTGGATTATAAATAGTTATCCACAGGCATAGCCACTTTATTTTTGTTATTTTTATTTTTATTTTTATTTATTTTTATTTGTTTAGGGCCCTTTTTCGAATTTGTCGACTTCTTGTCGACCTGCCCTATTTTGCCCCTTTTTAACTACATCCACAAAAACAACAACCGCCCCCAAACCTAGTCTGGGAGCGGCTTTTTTGTGGTGATCCCGGCCAGAGTCGAACTGGCGACCTACCGCTTAGGAGGCGGTTGCTCTATCCTACTGAGCTACGGAACCATATTAAATTTGCTAGAAAACAGCTTTGCAACAACGTCTCTAACAGAGTTATTATACAATACTTGTTATCTTATTACAAGCAAGAAAAAATTCCTGCCCGTATCAAGCCATACAGACAGGAATTTTTTGTAAGATTAATCTACTACAGGAGCTAGTTTTTCAGCCATACCGGAGGGCATGCTCCATTCAACACGCACGCCGGTTTTACCCCACAAACGTGTCATTGCCAATTGGAACGCCTTTACGCTAGCCAGAGGCTCAACAGTAGTGGTAACAAAGTCGCGAATGGATTCACCCAAAGGAGCGTCCAGAGTCATAGGGGTTGCCAAAAATTTTTCCACAGCAGCCCTTGCCTCTGCTACATTTAAGTGAACAGCTACTTTCTTAGTAATTTCATCATATTCTACAAAGCCATAATGGCAGTTATAATTAATAGTAACAGCTAAAGTACTCATTATTTTTTCCTCCTCATATTGTGCTATTATTATAACAATACCACCTACTATTAGCAATAAAAGTTATTAATTGTCTAATTAATTAACTATATTAACGACGGCTATACATAGGCTGTAATCTTTGCTCCATAGGAACCTTATCAGCAGTTGCTGCCAAAAGTGCCATTTCATACAAAGTGCTTTGTGCGCTAACCTGCTCTGCCTTATTAGTCACTCTGCGATATGTACCATTGGATTGCATCATAAAAGCACCTACATTATCACGCAGATACAAATCAAGCAGTGCCTTAATACGCTGTACATGCTCCTCTGCTTCAACAGGGAAGAACAGCTCAACACGGTCATTGAGGTTACGCGGCATCCAGTCTGCACTTGATAAGTACAACTGCTCTTCACCGCCATTGGCGAACCAGAAGATTCTGCTATGCTCCAGCTGTCTGCCAACAATACTACGAACCGTAATATTCTCGCTTACACCTTCTATACCTGTACGCAGGCCACAAATACCGCGAACAATAAGCTCAATCTGTACGCCTGCCATAGAAGCCTCATACAGCTTTTGAATAACCGGTTGGTCAATAAGGGAGTTCATTTTGGCAATAATATGACCACCCTTGCCTAGCTTAACCATATTAATTTCATTATCGATAAGAGAATAAATTTTTTCTCTTAATCCCAACGGAGCCATTACCAGCTTATTCCATACAGGAGGTTCAGAATATCCAGATAACAGGTTAAAGAAGGCAGAAGCATCACTACCAAACTCATCATTAGCAGTCATCAGGCCCAAGTCAGTATACAATTTAGCAGTATTATCATTATAGTTGCCTGTGCCAAGATGCAAATAGCGTTTAATACCATTGGATTCACGGCGAACAATCAGAATAATCTTAGCGTGAGTCTTAAGACCTACCAAGCCATAGATTACATGGCAGCCAGCCTTCTCCAAACGACGTGCCCACAAAATATTATTTTCCTCATCAAAGCGAGCCTTCAGCTCTACTAAAACTGTAACCTGCTTGCCGTTTTCTGCCGCTCTTGCCAACGCTGCAACGATGGGAGAATTACCACTGACACGATAAAGTGTCTGCTTAATTGCCAAAACCTTAGGGTCATCAGCTGCGTCATTAATCAGCTTAACGACAGGATCAAAGCTTTCATAGGGATGGTGCAGCAAAATATCATTATGACGAATTGCTGCAAACAGGTCCTCATCATCAGGCAGCTCTAAGGGACGCTGCGGAACAAAGGGCTCGTGAAGCCAAGGCCACATACCATGCATACCTGTAAATTTAAAGAAGCAGGTTGCATCCAAGGGACCATTTATTTCATAGACCTCCATATCGGTTACATCAAGATTAGACTCTAAAAACTTTTTAATACGACCATTATTGGTTTTATAGATTTCTAAGCGTACAGCAGCACCACGCTTACGCTTCATTAAGGACTCCTCAACCTCCTTCATCAGGTCAACAGAATCCTCATCATCTAAGTCAAGGTCACTATCACGAGTTACTCTAAAAGGAACGACGTCCAAAATCTGGCAGCCTTGAAAAACATCCTGACAATGGCTAATGATAATATCCTCTAAGAAGACAAAGACACGCTTGTCCTCTGTAGGAACCTCAGTAATCCTGTCTAATACAGATGGAACCTGAATTAGTCCCATGCTATGCTCACCGTCATTATTTACCAGCTCCACAGCCAGATTCAAGGTTTTATTAGCAAGGAAAGGGAAAGGTCTAGAGGCATCTACAGCCATGGGAGTAAGCACAGGATATACAATCTCTCTATAGTATTCTTCAAGCCATTGCTTACCCTCATCACTCAAATCGTCCACGCGCTTAAATACAAGCCCAACCTCCTTCATTTCCTTCATCAATGCCAGCAGATACTTCATTTGAGTACGTACCTGCTCATGTGCAGACTCAGAAATCTCGTCCAGCTGCTCCTTAACACTTAAGCCAGAAGCATCGCGCTTTTCCACACCACTATCATAGCTATTCCATAAGCCTGCTACTCTGACCATAAAGAATTCATCCAAGTTTGATGCAGTAATAGCAATAAATTTTAAACGCTCCAAAAGAGGAGTTTCCTTAACAGTGGCAGCCTTTAATACACGCAAATTAAATTTCAGCCAGCTAAGTTCTCGATTATAAAAATATTCAGGATTGTTAAGATCTATATTCGTCATCATTGCTTCACCCGTTCTAAAATTGGTTCAATACCGTATACTTCTTCAAAAAATGCTGATTTATCCTCAAAGGTCCATAGCTCAAGAGCCAAATCCTGTTTACATTCTGCAGTAATGGTCATAGTGTTGTCCTTAATGCTGATGGAACAGCTTCTAATCTTTTGCTGATAGCTGCGGTCCATTGCATCTGCCAATCTCAAAATTGCCGCCAGCTTAGCTACTAGAGCAATTTGCGCCTTTTCTACTACAGGTGCACGCTTATTACTTTCATCAAATAGCTTATTAGCATGATAGTAGGCTGTTAATGCAATAATCTGCTTATCCCATTCACTAAAGCCTATAATATCTGTTGCCATAATCAGCTGATATGTATAGATGGAATGGCTACGCATACATAAATATTTACCTACATCATGGAGCAGGCAGGCACCTCTAAGCAGCAAACGCTCATGAGCACCCATACCAAAGTCCTTGGCAACCTTATCAAAGATATATAACGCCATACGCTCAACCTGCTGAGCATGCTTCTTATCAAAATTATAATGCTCACCAATGCTATGGAATAAGCTAATAAGCTCTTGCTCCCAGCTTCTTCTCAGCTCAGGACTTGTTTTTCTACCAATATGCAGCAGCTGCATACCATCAATAAAGCGATCCGCAGTAATAATGATTTCCTCTGCAGGAATCAGGTTCAGTAATTGCTCATACAAAAGACTTGTAGGCAGTACAAGCTCTGCTACATGCTCAGGAATATCGTATACCTTAATAAGCTGTGCTAAATTAAATTGACGAATCTTTTTGAAAAACTCATGAAAGTCCTCTGCCTTAATACGATGCACCCGCTGACGCTCCTCACGTCCTAGCATCTTCATCAAAAGCTCTGTTTCAGTTCCTGAAAGCACCATATAATGCACGCTTTCCTGCTTCAGCTCTGAGCGGACAGGACCAACCGTGCTGGACAAAAACTCGGTCAGTGCCTTATTAAAGTGCATGCTTTCACGACGGTTGCGAGAAAAGCTTTCTTTGACACGAATAATGCCTACATGAAAGTTTTCCTGATATTTAATCTTGTCATCCTGAATCATAGTAATGCCAAGACCACCAGAAGAAATATCCATCATCAGCATACCGTCACGATCACTGCTGATTTTTTCATTTTTCAAGGTATTGCGAATAGCCACATACTTGGTATAAATTTCCTGAGGCATATCTACAACATCAACAACAAGTCCTGTACGAGAGTATATCTGATCCAAAAGGAAGATTTGGTTACGAGCCTCACGTACTGCTGTAGTAGCCTGCAGTGTGTATTCCTCAACACCAAACTCCTCCATCAGCATCTTAAAGCCATATAAAATTTCACAAATCTCGTTTACTAAATTATAAGGAATTACTTTATTTTTAAAGGTTGCCTCGCCTAAACGAATACGTCTATTACAGCGCTCCACAACCTTAAACACGTCTATACTGCGATATTCAGTAATCTGCATGCTTATCATCTCAGATCCCAAATGAATGGCAGCAAAGGTAGTGTACAACTTGCGCTTCATAATTATCCTCCTAAAATTTATCTCATTATTTATATATTCTTTATTTCATAGCAAAAGTCCTGCGTTAATGCGTTTATTATACATGGATTTAACAATTTTACATTGATTTTACGCTAATAGTGCAGGATTTTCCTGTTTTTTGCTTAATAAGTAATATAATGAGGTGAGAAGATGGAAAGAATTGCAATTATCGACATAGGCTCCAACTCGGCACGCCTAGTTATCAGCCACATGTATAAATCCGGCGCCTATAATATGGTGTACAATCAAAAAGAAGCACTGCGCCTTAGCCAAAAGGTAAACGAAAAGGGCATACTCACTGAAGCTGCCTTTACATCAACAGTTGAGACCATGAAAAGCTTTGCCTATATGTGCAAAATATATCATGCGGATACCATTATTGCTGTTGCTACAGCAGCAATCCGTAATGCTACCAATGGTCAGGAGCTGGTAGACCTTGTTACTAGAGAAACAGGTATTAAACTGCAAATTATCAGCGGTAAGGAAGAGGCCTATTATAGCTATTTAGGTGTAATTAATACACTTGATGTAGCCAATGGCATTATTTTTGACCTTGGTGGCGGCAGTACCGAGCTTATTTACTTTAAAAATCGTAGGATTGTAGAAAGCGTATCCTTAAAATTTGGTGCTGTAAATACAACGGATAAGTTCAAATCACGCAACGAGATGACACCTGCAATCTATGCAGAAATGACTGCCTTCATTATGAAAAATTTGGAGCAGTATCCTTGGCTTAAGCAAAAGAATTTGCCACTCATCGGCGTTGGTGGTACAGCTCGTACCGTTGCTAAAATTATCCAACGTTCTCGCAAATATCCCATGACCAAAATTCACAATTATTCTCTTTCTTTACAAATTTTCCGCGATTTCTTCTCCAAGCTGCGTACCACAAATTTAGAACAGCGCAAAAAAATTTCTGGCCTTAGTAGTGAGCGCAGCGATATCATTCTTGCAGGCAGCAACATTATTAGCTGCTTACTGGAAACAACAGGTGCTAGTAAGATTATCTCCTCTGGCTGTGGCCTACGCGAAGGACTGTTCTTTAAATTCTATTCTGAAACTACTGGTCAGCCCTTAGTAGCACGTAATATATTAGAACGCAGCCGCGATAATATTTTGCACCTTTATACCGCAGATGTAACTCACTCCCTGCACATTAGAGATTTAGCTTTGACTATGTTCGATAACTGGATGCCTATGCACGGACTGCGCAAGGGCTATCGCAAGCTATTAGAAACTGCTGCATTGCTGCATGATATAGGTATTACCATTAACTTTTATAGCCATGCACGTCATAGTGCCTATATGATTCAAAACGCACAGCTTTTTGGTCTTACTCATAAAGAACAAATCATTGCCGCAGCTATTGCAGGCTGGCACAACGGTGTTTCTAAAAATTACTATAAAGCTCATCTGTACAAGGAAATGCTCAGCAGTGCTAATTGGAAGGTAATCAATAAGCTGGCTCTGCTCCTAGCCCTTGCTGAAAGCATGGACTATACTCAAACAAGCCAAATAGTTACCATTCTACCTCGCCAGCGCAAAAAACAAGCTATTCTTGGCATTTGTGCGCCCGAGCTGCCAGGTATAGAAATGCATCAGCTGCGTACCCATATGTCCTGGTTTAAAAAGACCTTTGACGCAGAGCTGAAGGTAGAGCTGGCCAATCCTCCAGTAGACAGTAAACATTTATTGGCTGCACCAGTCAATCACGATAACAACAAGCTACTAGTGATGGATAGCTCCCAACCAATTAATAACAAATAAAATAAAGCCTTCTGGATAATTCTAGAAGGCTTTTGCAAATTTACGTTCTTGTTTTGTTCTTTGTATTAGTTTTATATTTATAATGATTAACGAGACGGTTGGTTGTCTGTTTTCCTACTCCCAAGAGTAGGGGATGATACTATATAGTGCTTTCTTTGATGATTGCGCAAGCCTCATGGTAATCATTCTTTCATGGAACCATATATAAACAAAAAAACGCCCTATAATAGGCGTTTTCCTTTGATAACCACTCTTCAGAGGAAAGCTAAACTTTCCCAGTCAGTTATCTCTTTACTATAGAATTTAATTAAAGGAGTGTCAAGCACAGCTTTGACACTCCTTTTTTGCGAAATTATTTTGCAGCAGCCTTTAAGATGCCATATACCATTAAGGCAGAATTATAAAGGTCCTCTTCCTTGATATATTCATCGACGGTATGTACATTGCTCATGCCAGTACCTAAGATAACGCAGGGAACACCATAGGCGTTAATAAAGTTAGCATCACTGCCACCGCCTGTCAGACCAACATTAGGCTCAAAGCCAAATTGAGCGCAGGCATCCTTTGCCAGCTCTACAACCTTGCTATTTTCATCAACAAGGAAGGAGTTGTATTTCAATACTACATCGGCCTCAGCCTTAGCACCCTGCTTTTCTACAGCAGAGCAAATGGTATTAACAATTTCATCACGAATAGCAATCAGCTTTTCGCTGTTACGGCTACGTGCATCACCCTGAATTTCTACAAGAGCAGGCACGATGTTAGTTGCAATACCACCATTAATGATACCAATATTAGCAGTGGTTTCCTCGTCAATACGACCATAGCGTTTTACCTCTGCCAAAGCCTTAGCAGCTACCATAACAGAGTTGATACCTTTTTCCGGCTCCATGCCGCCATGAGCAGTTTTGCCAATAACCTTAATGGAATATTTATACTGACCAGGAGCGCCAACAATGATTTCACCAGGAGCGCCTTCACTATCCAAAGCATAGCCAACATCGGCATTCAGCTTGGATTTATCCATGCAACGAGAACCGTTTACACCGCCCTCCTCTGCAATAGTAAGAAGCACCTGAATATCACCATGCTCAGCGTTTTCTTCGAGAATCATACGCACGCCCTCAAGAATAGCAACTACGCCGGACTTATCATCACTACCTAAAATAGTAGTACCATCACTATAAAGAATACCATCCTTGCGAACTACAGTAGTACCACCACAGGGCTCTACACCATCTAAATGACCAGAAAGCAGAACTTTAGTTGCGCCAGCCTTGTTGCCAGGCAGAAAAGCCCACATATTTCCACATTCACCATCGACCTTAGCTGCAGCGTCATCCTCTTCTACAACAAAGCCTAATTTTTCAAGCTTAGCCTTTACAACCTCAAAAATTTGTCTTTCTTTAGTAGAATGACAAGGAATAGCAACAAGCTCCTTGAATTCCTCAAAAATACGGTCTTTGTTTAATACAGTCATTACGAGTCCTCCTTTATTCTCTCCATCGTCAAAACTCATACTCAATGCATTTCTCTAAATATAAGCAAAAATCCTGCCAAAGCGTCAGTAAATCTAATTATTTTATTAAATAAACCCAAGATGCTCCAGTAAAATCTTCAATCCTATGCCAATAAGAACTATACCGCCACAAATATTAGCATTTTTACCAACTGCAGAGCCCAGACTAAAGCCCATCATGCCTCCAAAAACAGCAAGCAAGCAGGTAACAACGCCAATAATAACGGCAGGAAGCCAAATATAAACATTAAGAAATGCAATACTAATGCCCACAGCCAAGGCATCAATACTAGTAGCAATAGCTAGAACAGCCATTTCCTTCGTTGTATAGCTTTTCTTCACACTGCAGGCCTCTGTTGCCTCGCGAATCATATTTACACCTAAATATAGCAGCAAGAAAAAAGCCAACCAATGATCATAATCCACTATATACTCAGTAAAGGAAATTGCTCCATAATAGCCAATTACAGGCATCAAAAACTGAAAAAAGCCAAACCAGATGCCAAAGCGCAATGCTCCGCCCCAACGGTTATCCGGAGTCAAAACCATACTGCCGCATACAGACACTGCAAAGGCATCCATAGCCAGACCCACTGCTAAAAGCAGCATCTCACTAAAGCTCATTTATTTCCCTCGCATTTATTTTTTCTTACTGCAGCCAGCAAAATCTTTCTTTCCTTACTTATTTTAAGAACACGGAAAAAGCTTGCCATAAACATCATTCCCAAAGCAATAGCTGAGGCATCCATAGCCGCAATTATAAGGGTATTCATGCCCATTTCATAGCTATTTTGAATAATCATATTCATACCTCTATACATACCAAGTCCAGGTACTAGAGGAATAATTCCAGGGATAACATAAACAGTTACTGGCTGTTTAAAAACGCGGGCCCCAAGCTCGCTGCCAAGAGCAATAACCACTGTAGCAAAAAGATTGGCATAAAACGAGCTATAACCCGCTACCTTTCCTAAATATACAAAGGTTACCCAGCCTACTGCACCAATTAAGCCACTGATTACAAGGGTCCTTTTAGGCGCCTGAAACAACACACCAAAGGCTGCTGCTGCCAAAAAAGAATTCACAAAGGCACTAAAGAAATTTATCTCCATAATGTCCACCCCCAGTTATACCATATCAGCAGGCTACAAGCCAAACCTATGGCAATGGATGTAGCAAAAAGCATAGCCTCGGCAATACGGCTATTGCCTGATATAAGGTCACCAGCCATATAGTCACGTAAGCCATTAGTAAAGGCCACTCCTGGTAAAAATGGCATTAAGGCACCAACTATAATATTACCACTTGTGCAGTTATTATTAATTAAGCAGCAAATAATTGCTAAAGCACCAATAGTCGCTCCAGCTAAAGCATTTTCCCAAAAAGCACTGGGACGATAGCCGCCAAGCTGCTTTAAAAGCACCATAGCCAATCCACCTGTTATAAGAGCAGCTATAAAATCATGGATATTACCACCCAGCATAACAGAGAATCCTGCTGATGTAATGCCGGATGCAAGACATACAGTCCATTTTCCATAGGGTGGCTCTTTAAGCAAAAGGCTCTTTAAATAGCTCATCGTTTTTTCGTAATCAAGAGGCCCACCCTTCATGCTATAGGAAAAATCATTAATCTTACTAATATTGCTCAAATTAGTGCTGCGATAACGAATACGACTCATCAGAGTTCCACCATTAGTTGATTCATCACCAATAATAATAACAGTAGGAGTAACAAAAACATTAATATCATCACGGCCATAGGTACGACAAAAGCGGGTCACCGTATCCTCTACACGTGATGTTTCCGCACCGCTCTTTAGCAGCACCTTGCCCAGCATTAAGGCTATATTCAAGGTTTGTTCTCGTGAAAGACATTCAAGCTTAGACATCTTACTTACCTCTGCTAAAAATCTCTGCTACTGCTGCCTTGAAGCGGTTGGCACCTCCCATGGATGGATGAGGAACAGCCTCGCACTCCACTCCGTAACGAGCCAAGGTATTGGCAGCCTTTTGACCAATCGCCACTACCTTCATACCAGGCACAAGTGCCAGCAGCATTTTGGCATACTCAATACCTATGTCAAGCTCTGCATTACTAGGGGTTCTGTTAGATAACAGCTTGCCATCCTTGTAGGGATGGAAGGGAAAGATATTCCATAAAATAACATCCATAGCAGCTAAGCCATGCTTATTTAAAGCGTTCCAAACAACGGTATCAGTAGGCTCGTTAAAGCCCAAAAGCTTCTGCGTTCTATTTAAAAGCGGACTTTCTGGATCACTAGTACGCTGATAATTCCAATCTCCTAGCACACTCTTTTGCTCCACATCAGGATGATTACCCAAAATAATACGCTCAGAGGTAATGGCTATGCCAGAAAAATGACCACCCTGATAGCCTAAGCCTTCAGCAATAAAAAGATAATGAGCATTTTGACGCAGCTCCAAATATCGCTTCAAATTTTCTGTTCTAATAACAGGTGCTTGAGCACCAATATCACAGGATGTATCAAAGTCTCGCCAAGGATTGAACACTAATTCTCCTTGGTAGGACTGCAATTTATCTATAAAATCTTGAATAGTCATAAAAACCCCCTCCAATCACGCTCTATCTTCTTATTATACCCCAACTGACAAGCCTTTTGAATAGCATCGTTGCATCAGTAGGATTTGTTTACACTTCTTTTACACATTTATACTCTATTAATGGTATTTACACTAATGATAAAGAAATTATGAGCCTATCTTATGACAAGAAGCTTAATCTGTTTCTACTTAAACCATCAAAAATGTGTGCTATAAAGCATTAACCATTCCAAATAATAAAACCCTCTACTCTTGGCGTGCAAAACAGGCTACTAAAATACGTTGAACTTGAATATAGCATTTTTAATTTTT
>Garth_p2__coassemble_1093_pt1 | contig 20486 bp, 18 predicted proteins | sample Garth_p2__metabat2_low_PE_031 | metagenome-assembled genome bin Garth_p2 | reverse complement strand
CTTTGAATAAAGTAGCTGTAGCTTTTTCAGGCGGTGTAGACTCTGCATTGCTTTTGGATGTAGCTCATGAAGTTTTAGGTGCTAACGCTATTGCTATTACTGCAGTATCTAGGGTTATTCCAATAAGAGAGCAGGATGAAGCAAGGGAGTTTTGTACTCAAAAAGGTATACAGCAGTATATTTATAGCTTTGATGAATTGCAGATACCTGGCTTTAGCAGCAATAATTCAGATAGATGTTATCATTGTAAAAAAGCATTATTTACTGACTTGCTTAGTTTGACAAAGGGGTTAGGAGCTTTTACCTTAGTAGAAGGTTCTAATACAGATGATTTAAAGGATTATAGACCGGGACTACGCGCTTTACAAGAGCTACAGGTTGTCAGCCCTCTACGTGATGCAGGCTTAAGTAAGGCCGAGATTCGTTACCTTGCACATGAGTTTGGACTAAAGGAATGGAATAAGCCGTCTTACGCATGCTTGGCATCTCGCTTTGTGTATGGTGAAGCGATTACCGCATCCAAGCTAAGTATGGTGGAGAAAGCAGAACAGCTTTTGTATGATTTGGGACTGCGCCAGTTTAGAGTGCGTGTTCATGGTAATATGGCGCGAATTGAGGTTTTAGCAGACGATATGGCTGTTGTAATGGCTAATAGAACGCTTATTGATAGAGAGCTGAAGGAAATGGGATTTACTTATACTGCTCTTGATTTAGGTGGCTATAGCAGTGGCAAGATGAATATAGAGCTTAACAAATAAATTGGTAATGTTTTATAAATTAAGGAGGATTATTATGTCAAATTGCTTATATTTGGAATGCAATGCTGGTATTAGTGGTGATATGCTTGCAGCTGCTCTTTTAGATTTGGGTGCGGATAAAGCTGTTTTAGCAGAAGCACTTGATAGCATACCTGTTCATGGATTTACCTATGAAATTAGCACAGTGAAAAAAGCAGGTGTTGCTTGCTGTGATTTTAATGTTATTCTTGATGCTGAGCACGAAAACCATGACCATGATATGGAATATTTGCATGGTGATGGGCACAGCCATGCATTAATGCATACACACGAGCACTATCATGAGCATGAGCACGAACATAGTCATGAACACTGTCACGCAGGGGACGATGGTCACGAGCATGAACACCACCATCATGAGGCAATGCACGACCATGGTCACGCACATAATCATGAACATCACCATCACCACGAGCACAGAGGTATGAAAGAGGTTGTTGAAATCATTAACAGTGCGAAGATGACTGCTGGCGCTAGAGCTTTAGCCTTAAAGATTTTTGACATTATTGCAGAAGCTGAGGCCAAGGCTCATGCTGTTGCTAAGAATGAAGTACACTTCCATGAGGTTGGCGCTGTAGATTCTATCGTAGATGTCATTACTATTGCTGTTTGTGCTGATAATTTAGGTATAACAGAGGTTGTTGTTCCCAAGCTGTGTGAGGGCAGTGGTACTGTACGCTGCCAGCATGGAATATTGCCTGTTCCTGTGCCTGCTGTTGCTAATATTATGCAGGCCTATGGCTTGAAGGTAGAAATTATGCCTATTAAAGGTGAATTCGTTACCCCTACAGGTGCTGCTGCTGTAGCTGCGTTGCAAACATCTGACAAGCTACCTTCAGAGTTTGCTATTAAAAGGATTGGTTTGGGCGCAGGTAAGCGCACCTATGAGCGTCCTAGCATTTTGAGAGCAATGCTGATAGAAGCAAGTCCTGAAAAAAAAACTCTAATTTAAGCTTTTTAAAGGATACTATTGTTAAGCTGGAAACAGATATTGATGACTGCTCCGGTGAGGTTTTGGCATATACTATGGAACTTTTGCTTGATGCAGGGGCTAAAGATGTTCATTATCAGCCTATCTATATGAAAAAGAATAGACCTGCATGGGAGTTGGTGGTCTTAACGGTACCCGAAAAGCGGTTGGAAATGGAAAAAATTATTTTTCGTGAGACAACCACTATTGGAATTAGGCACACTGTTATGGAACGGACTGTTTTGCAACGTCAAATCATTAGTGTGGCAACACCATACGGTAATGCTTTAGTAAAAGTATGTGATAATCAAGGAAAAAGGGAGTATTATCCAGAATACGAAAGCTTACGAGTTTTAAATCATGAAAACAACATAGGATTACAAAATTTGTATCAAATTGTAGTTGGAATTTGCAGAGAGCATAAGTTATAATTTAAATATACACCTTTGATGAAGTACAATTCGTCAAAGGTGTTTTTTGCTATAGATTCATTTAGAAAAATACATTGGTATGTCACAAAAGTATGATATAATAGTTAAAATAGAAAGGTAATATGATTATGGATAATGTTTTTGATTTAATAGAAGCCTTTTACGAGCAGGATTATGGTTGGAGTGATGTGCTTTCTCGCACTGATGCAGAAGGGTATTTGCGTCAACGCATAATGGAAGGCGCTACAGATGATGAGTTAATAGAAATTTGGGACAATGTAAATTGTTTCTGTATTTTTGCTAGTCATGTAGAAGCATATCTTGGCGACTTGAATGGCGATGATATTGTTGATGGTATTGCCTGGTGTGCACGCAATATCTCTGGCTTTAAAGCTACAGAATTGCGAGTAGTAGCGTTTTTAAACGACATAACTGGGTTATATCAATATTTAGCAAAAAGAAAAAAGGTAAGAAGCTTTGCTGCTCCTCTTGAGGCAATGGATTTACTTGCAACTGAGGAAGGTATTACTATCATGGATGAAGATGGTAATTTTCTGCCTGGCTATGAAAGCTATGAGGAGCTTAGTTCGCCTGACTTACCAGAAAAAATATTCTTTAATATAGGTAATTTGGTTGACAGGACTATTGATAAGGTTTCTGGATATTTTTTGAGAGAAAAGCAATATAAAATGGATATTGCCAGAGCAAGATATATGTTTGGTAATTATCTGGAAATGGATGAGTCTGTTCCTGATGACCAAAAGCAGGAGTTTGAAAAAAGCTTTTGGGAATATTTCGTTTTAGACTATCATATGCTGGATCAATACAAAACTCCCTTAGAGCTTTATTACGAATATGCACAATCTGGAGTTGTAGATGTAAAAAATAGTCCTATTTTTGATATGCTTAAGGAGCTTTTGAAGGCTGAGCTAGTTCTATTTTCTATGGAAGAGCCACTGGATGAAGGAACTGTTAGCTGCAGAAACTTTTTGACAGGGGAGAGCTATGCCATTTTAATGGATTCATCCAATGTTGCTGAATACAAGGGTATGCTGTTTTTAGGGCATATTTTTTACAATAAATCTATAGCTTTGAGTACAGTACGAGGTCACAATATAAAAAATAGCTCTAAGAAAGTTCTTTTTGATATTTTAGAAAAAGCTAAAAGCTGGATAAGTGTGCGTCATGGCGGTCAGCTTAGCTGGAGCGATTTTACTAAAGAATTTCCTGTTTTTATGCGTCATGCCATTATGATATATTCTGGCTATGTACGTATGGACCGCTTTGATTTTAAAACTAATGTTACAGAATATCTGCCTCAGCCTGTTTTAGAGGATGATGTAAGCCGAAAGCTGAAAAAGGTTATGGGCTCATACTTCTTTTCCTCATTAGATGTAAGATTAGCACAGACATTGTGGAGCGATTTTCAGCATGTTTCTGGAGAAAAGGTAATTTTGCCTGATGTTTGGGCCGCAGGTGTTTTGCAGACATTTGTAGAGCTTAATGCTGTTTATACATATGATTTGCAGAAGGTATCTGAAATTTGCGAGTTTGTTCCTGTAGATGCTATTAGACGTGCCAGTGAAAGTATTAAAGCTGCTTTAGCAATTGAGAAGCATGATCCACGTTACGTGAATGAAGAAAGTCTGTTGATGATGGCAGTTCTGTAAATAGGATATAAATCTTTGAGATGGAAATAGAATTCTATTGTAGGAGGATAACTTATGAAATGTGATTTTTGCGGACGAGAGGTTAACCCAGGTACAGCTGAATGTCCGTACTGCCACTACCAATTCAAGGTAGATGCCAAAGTGTTAAGCCCCCAAGAGCGTGATACCTTTGATGGTGTTACAATAGAAGAGGATGGAAGCAGTTCTTCCTCTGCATCTCCTAAAAACGAGAGAGAGCAGAAACAAGAATCCTATGAAAATGAAGCCTATAGAGGGCAACGCTTTAATAATGGTATCAAGGTGCATCAGTTTGGCTGTGGCAGTGGTATTTTAATGACGTTGCTTATTTTAGGCGGTATTCTGGCGTTGTTCTTTTTCCTTTTGCCTACATTTTTAATTTTTGCTGCTGTTGGTGCGGTGGTAGTTTTTATTTTACGCTTATTTATGTAGCTGTTTTTATAAAAAAAAGAGGAGACTATTCCTACTTTTATGGCTAATAGATAGGTACATGGTCGTTTTATGTGATGTAGTACAGATAATTTAGAAATTTTTTATAAAATTCATAAAAAATTCACATTTTAAGGAAAATTTAAAAGGATTTTTTCAATAAATGTCGAATAGTAGTCTGGTACACCAAATGTTGAAAATTTAAGGAGGCAATATCATGCATAGTTACAGCATGGATCTTGGCGGCAGAACTCTTACTATTGAATCCGGCAAGATTGCAAAACAAGCAAATGGCGCAGTTTTAGTTCGCTATGGTGACACTGCAGTAGTAGTAGCTGTTACCGGTACCAAAACCCCTCGTGAGGGCGTTGACTTTTTCCCGTTGACCGTAGATTTTGAAGAAAAAATGTATGCCGTAGGTAAAATCCCTGGCGGCTTTATTAAGCGCGAAGGTCGTCCTAGTGAGCAAGCAATCCTTACTAGCCGTCTGATCGACCGTCCGATTCGCCCCATGTTCCCCGAGGGCTATCATAACGACGTACAAATCGTTGCAACTGCTGTTTCCGTAGATCCTGACAATGCTCCGGATATGCCCGCTATGATTGGTGCATCCTGCGCGCTGTCTATTTCTGATATTCCGTTTGAAGGTCCTATTGCCGGTGTTCGTGTAGGTTTAATCGATGGCCAATTTATCGTTAACCCGACCGTTGAACAAAGCAAGGTTAGTGACCTGAATCTGGCTGTAGCAGGTACTAAGGACGCAATCCTCATGGTTGAGGCTGGCGCTAATGAAGTATCTGAAGAAACCATGCTGGATGCAATTTGGTTCGGTCATGGCGTAATTAAAGAGCTGGTTGAATTCCAAGAAAAAATTGTTGCTGAAATTGGCAAAGAGAAGATGGAAGTTCCTTTCTATGCTCCTCCTGCTGAACTGGTCGCAGAAATCGAAGAATACGGCGCTCAAAAGCTGAAAGATGCTCTGATGGATGCTAATAAACTGGAGCGCGAAGAAAACGTAGCTAAAGTAAAAGCAGAAATTGCAGAGGTATTCCTGGATAAATATCCTGATAATGCTGCAGACGTTGCGTATATCACTCAAAAGCTGGTTAAGAAAATTGTTCGTCGCACCATTTCTGTTGATAAAATCCGTCCTGATGGACGTCAATTGGACGAAGTACGTCCTGTAACCTGTGAAGTAGGTCTGCTGGCTCGTCCTCATGGCAGCTCCTTGTTCACTCGTGGTCAAACTCAAATTCTGAACGTGTTGGCGCTGGCTCCTCTGCGTGAAGCTCAAATTCTGGATGGTCTGGGTGCAGAAGAAACCAAACGCTATATCCATCACTACAACTTCCCTCCGTACTCCGTAGGCGAAACCAAACCTCTGCGCAGTCCTGGTCGTCGTGAAATTGGTCACGGTGCTTTGGCTGAGCGTGCTCTGCGTCCTGTTATTCCTGCAGAAGAGGATTTCCCGTATGCAATTCGCCTTGTATCCGAGGTTCTGGAATCCAATGGTTCCTCCTCCATGGGTAGTGTATGTGCAAGCACTCTGTCTCTGATGGATGCAGGCGTACCTATTAAAGCTCCTGTTGCAGGTGTGGCAATGGGTCTGGTTAAAGATGGCGAATACTTCACCATTCTGACCGATATCCAAGGCTTAGAAGATGCTCTTGGTGACATGGACTTCAAGGTTGCTGGTACCGATAAGGGTATTACTGCAATTCAAATGGATATTAAGATTGACGGTATCAACAAGGATATCTTCACTCAAGCATTGGCACAGGCTAAACGCGGTCGCGAATTCATCATGGGTAAAATGATGGAATGCATTAGCGAACCTCGTGAAGAGCTGTCTCCGTATGCTCCTAAAATTACCTCTATCAACGTTGATCCTGAAAAGATTAGCAAGGTAATTGGCCCTGGCGGTAAAACCATTAAGAAAATTGTTGATGAAACCGGTGCTAAGATTGATATCGACGACAGTGGTAAAATCTTCATCGCTGCTGTAAACACCGAGGCTGCTAATAAAGCTATCGAGATTATTAACGGTATCACTGCAGAAGCTGAACCTGGCAAGGTTTACACTGGCAAAGTTACCCGTCTGATGAACTTCGGTGCTTTTGTAGAAATTCTGCCTGGCAAAGAAGGTTTAGTACACATTTCTCAACTTTCTACTGAGCGTGTAGAAAAGGTTGAAGATGTTGTATCCGTAGGCGACGAAATTGTTGTTAAAGTAACTGAAATTGACAACAAAGGCCGTATCAACCTGTCTCGTAAGGCTGTTCTGACAAAAAGTCTGAATAAATAATTATGGTCTAGTGATGACAATAGCAGTTACTAACAATATGCTACATATAAGTTTACTGCTAGTGTCTGGCAAAAGGCTTAGTAAGAAATTAAGGCAGAGGCTAGTCCTCTGCCTTTTCTTTTTGAAAGGTGTATGTATTCTAGGAGGTTTGTAATGGGTATTCGTGGTTTTGAAAAAATTTCTAAATATGCTAATGTTAACTTTCCTATGCCTGTGCGTAAAACTAAATTTAGTGCAGGCTATGACTTTTGTGTTCCTGAGGATGTAACCTTAGAGCCTGGTGTAATGAAGCTTGTACCTACCGGTATTAAAGCATATATGCAGGAGGGAGAATTCCTAGGTATGCATATTCGCAGCAGTATGGCTGTAAAAAAACAAGTTCGTTTAGTAAACAACGTAGGCATTATTGATGCTGATTATTATAATAATCCAGATAACGAAGGTCATATTATGCTGGCCTTAGTTAATATGGGTGAGGAAGATTTAGTCTTAAATAAAGGCGAATGTATTGCTCAAGGTATTTTTTATAATTATTTGCTGGCTGATGGTGATGCTATGGTAGCCAAGGCAAGTCGCAGTGGTGGCTTTGGCAGCACAAGCAAGTAATTTGCTTACTAGATAATTTAAAAGCAGATAACTAAAGCTACTCGATGTGCAAGCATTATGTAACAAATGTACAAAATAAAGCAAGTTAAATTATTGTAGACAGATGTATTTGACAAACTTTGTTTAGGGTACTATAATCAATACCAATATGAAACCATTAAGATAGAGGCGCGGAAAGCAATAGTAGCCTGTGGAGCGGGAGTGAAGAAGCAGGGGAAAGGGCCTACGCCGAAGTGCAATAGCAGCCATGCTGTTGTGCTGGGCTTACAGCGAATAGCTGTCGGACTGTCGCTGCTTATGCAGCGGAGGGCTATCTCAACATTGGTATTACATGTATGTTTACCGTTGAGATACCATCTCAACGGTTTTTTTATCATATGACGGAAATGTTCCCAAGGAGTGAAATGTAATGATTAAGGTTTTGGTAAACGGCGCTTTAGGTAGAATGGGCACCGAGGTTTGTAAAAAGGTTGTTGCTGAAGCTGATTTGGAATTAGTAGGTGCAGTTGATATTAAAGCTGGTCAGGTTCCTAACGGAGAGAGTATGCTGTCTGTTAGTACTGATTTAGCTGCAGCTATTAATGAAGCAAAACCAGATGTTGTTGTTGACTTTACTCGTCCTGCTGTCGTAATGGATAACCTGCGTACAATGCTGCCTTTGGGTGTGCATGCAGTAGTAGGAACCACTGGTTTTTCTGAGGAGGATTTAAAAGAGGTTGATGAGCTGGCTAAGGCTAACAATACCTCTGTTTTGGTTGCCTCCAATTTTGCAATGGGTGCAGTTTTAATGATGAAATTAGCATGTGAAGCTGCAAAATACTTCCCCCATGTTGAAATTATCGAAAAACATCACGATAACAAGCTGGATGCCCCCTCTGGTACTGCTATTAGCACAGCTAAGGCTATTGCAGAGGTGCGCAAAGCAATGAAGCAAGGTCACCCTGATGAACATGAAACTATTGCTGGCTGTCGTGGTGGCGACTATGAGGGTATGCGTATTCACAGTGTACGTCTGCCTGGCTATGTTGCTTCTCAGGAGGTTATTTTTGGTGGTCAAGGGGAAACCTTGCACATCAGCACAGATCCTATCAACCGTGAATGCTACATGCCCGGTGTAGCGTTAGGTTGCCGTAAAATTATGAACTATACTGGTCTTGTATACGGTCTTGATAAATTGTTGTAATTTACTTGGCGAGAGAGGGATTTTGTTATGAAAAAGTATAATGTTGCTATTTTAGGTGCTACTGGTGCTGTTGGTACCGAGTTTTTAAAACTGATAGAAGAACGTAATTTCCCATTTGCAGAGCTGCGTCTTTTGGCATCTGCTCGTAGTGCAGGAAAGAAAATAGAGTTTATGGGTCAAACCTATACTGTTCAAGAAGCTACAAAAGATTCCTTTGAGGGAATTGATATTGCTCTTTTTGCTGGCGGCAGTATTTCTAAGGAATTTGCTCCCTATGCTGTGAAGGCTGGCGCTGTTGTAATTGATAATTCTAGCACCTTCCGTATGGATCCAGAGGTTCCGCTGGTAGTTCCAGAGGTTAACCCTGAGGATATTTTAAAGCATAAAGGTATTATTGCTAACCCTAACTGCTCTACTATTATTATGGTAATGGCTTTGAAACCATTATATGACTTAGCAAAGATTAAACGCATAGTAGTTTCTACATATCAAGCGGTTTCCGGTGCTGGCAAAGAGGGTATTGATGAATTAACTGACCAATGCAAAGCATTTAGTGAGGGTAAAGAGATGGTAGCTAAGATTTTACCGTCTGCAAGCCTGGAAAAGCATTATCCCATCGCCTTTAACCTGATTCCTCAAATTGATGTTTTCCTGGATAATCTTTATTCCAAGGAAGAGATGAAAATGGTAAACGAAACTAAAAAGATTTTCCATGATGATAAAATGGGTATTACTGCAACAACTGTTCGTGTTCCTGTTTATCGCAGTCATAGCGAATCTGTAAATATTGAGTTTGAGCATGACTTAGAGCTTGCTGACATGAAGAAGGCTATCGATAGGTTCCCTGGTTTGCAGCTTATGGATGATCCCAACAATCAGGTTTATCCCATGCCTCTCTATACATCTGAAAAGGACGATTGCTATGTAGGTCGTCTTCGTCGTGATGAATCCAATCCCAATACCTTTAATTTGTGGGTAGTAGGCGATCAAATTCGTAAAGGCGCAGCTTTAAACACTCTGCAAATTGCTGAAACCATGATTAAAAACCAGTGGATATAAGAAATTAGGCTAGTAACTTGCTGATAAAAATCAACAAGAGCAATAGAAGGGAAGATTGTTTCAATGAAGATTATTGTACAAAAATTTGGCGGCACCTCTGTTGCCTGTGAAGAGTCTCGCGTTGCCGTTAAGGATAAGGTACAGCAAGCTATACGTAAGGGCTTTTCTCCTGTTGTTGTTGTATCTGCTATGGGTCGTAAGGGTGCTCCTTACGCAACTGATACATTGATTGGCGTTTTGAAGGAAGCAAATCTTTCTGTAAATGTGCGCGAGATGGACGCTATGATGTGTTGTGGCGAAATTATTTCTGCCTGCGTTATGGCTGCAACTCTTCAAAAGTTTGGTATTAACGCTATGGCGTTGACTGGTGGTCAGGCCGGCATTATTACTGACTCACAATTTGGTGCAGCACGCATCAAAAATATCAACTGCTCTAATTTAATGCACTTATTGGAGTCCGGAATTGTTCCCGTAGTATGTGGCTTCCAGGGTATGACTGAAAACAACTTAAAGTTTACTACACTGGGTAGAGGTGGTAGTGATACATCTGCTGCTGCTCTTGGAGCAGCTTTGAAGGCTGATTTTGTTGAAATCTATACTGATGTAGAAGGCATTATGACTGCTGACCCGCGTATCGTTAAAGAAGCTAATATTTTGCAAACTATTTCTTATGCAGAGGTTTGCCAAATGGCTCACAATGGTGCCAAGGTCATTCATCCTCGTGCAGTTGAAATCTGTATGAGCAGCAATACACCGATGTACGTAAAATCTACCTTTAGTGATGCTCCTGGTACTCTGATTACTAGTGATAGACATGGTAATTGTCGTGGTGCAGAGGTTGATGTGCATGATAATTACGCAAGTGGTGTAGCGAATATTAACGATTTGGCTCAATTTAGAATACAGCTTAATCCTAAGGATTTGGCAGCAGGTCGCAATCTGTTTGAGGATTTGGCTGAAGCTGGCATTAGCGTAGGCTGCTTGAACCTGTCTGAGAAGGAAGCTATGTTCGCTGTCTTTACTCCAGATGTTGAACATACCCGTAAGGTGCTGGATGAAACTGATTTTGAGTATGAAGTTAACGAAGGCTGTGCTAAGGTTTCTGTAGTAGGCAGTGCTATGCGTGGCGTTCCTGGTATTATGGCAAACTTTGTAGCTGCTTTGGCTGCTAAAAACATTCAGATTCTACAAACCGTTGACTCTGATACCACAATTTCCGCAATTATTAAAGAAGAATGCTTAGTGGATGCAGTAACTGCTTTACACAAGGCCTTCAAATTATAAAGAGGTGCAAATTCTATGAAAAAACCCTATTTTGGTAGATTATTAACCGCTATGGTTTCTCCGTTCAGAGAAGATGGTACAATTGATTATAAGGCTGGCGCTGATCTTGCTGAATGGCTTCTTGATAATGGCAGTGATGGCCTTGTAGTAGAAGGCTCTACTGGCGAAGCTGCAACTATGAATTTTGAAGAAAAATTGCAATTTATGCGCACTATTAAGGAGCGTGTAGGTGGTCGTGCACCTATTGTTGCTGGTGCAGGTACTAACTGTACTGCTTCTACAATCGAGCTTGCTCAAGCCTTTGAAGAAATTGGCGTTGATGGTCTCTTAGTTGTAGGTCCTTATTATAACAAGCCTACTCAAGAAGGCTACTATCAGCACTTTGCTGCTGTAGCAAGAAGCACTAAGCTGCCCATTATTGTGTACAATGTGCCTGGTCGTACTGGTTCTAATATTCTTCCTGAAACCGTTGTTCGCCTTGCTAATGATTTTGAAAACATTGTTGCTATTAAGGAAGCAGCTGGTAATGTAGCACAAACCGCTGATTTATATCGTTTACTGCCCGAGGATTTTAGCATTTACAGTGGTGATGATACTCTGATTCTGCCATTCTGCTCCGTTGGTGCCTGCGGTTTGATTTCTGTTCTTGGTAATATTGGTGGCAGCCTGCTGCAATCTATTATGCAAGCACATCAAGAAGGTCGTGTAAAAGACGCAGCAGACCTTAATAAAAAGATGATTCCGTTAGCACGTGCTTTGTTTATTGAAAGCAATCCTATTCCTGTAAAATCCGCTGTTACTAAGGTAACTGGTATTAATGCAGGTATCCCTCGTTTGCCACTTACTCCTATTAGTAAGGAAGCAGAGGCTAAAATGGACGCAGTTCTTGAAGCTTACGGTTTAATTAAGAAATAATTAAATTACATAGAAAATAAAATAGTTATTAGAGGCAATCGTTGGCTTAATGCTAGCGGTTGCTTTCTTTTTATTATTTTAAATACTATAACAAGGATTTTTTATAATTTTGAAGAAATTAATAATATTATAGAATTTGTTAGGAGGAGTATATATTGTTATATAGATTTCTTAGTTTATGCCTATTAGCTGTTCTGCTTAATTTTACAGGTACTGCTAGTGCTGCAGGTATAACAAACTACAATAAGCTTATTGGTGCTGATTTTTGGATGCAAAAAAATCCTGCTGGAGAAAAGCTGATCATGGATGAAAATGGTTTAAAAGCCTTTAATGCACAGGTGCGTAAGAAATCAGCCTCGGTTCCTGACCTGCTTAATTATCCTAAAACAGTGAATGGTGCTCAATTAAAAGCGAAAATTACAAATTATGATATTCTTTTAGATGAGCTTTACCTTCATGGCAATAAGATTAGTGACAACTATAGAAAAATTTTGCGTTTACAGACTAATGCAGAGAATATTCCTTCTGTTGTTACACCTCGTTATGGTGTTATTGTTCGCAGAAGCTCATTACGTAATCTACCTACTGGTGAAGGTCTATTTTACTATGCAGGTGATACTGATTTTGATGCACTACAGGAAACAGAGCTTGACCCTGGAGAACCGGTTATCGTCCTACATCAAAGTGCCAATAAATTTTTCTATTATATTCAATCTGTAAACTATAGCGGTTGGATTAGCACCTTTGACTTGGCTTTTACTGATGAAGACACATGGCGAGATTTTGCTGATCCTGACCAGTTCTTAGTAGTTACTGATGCTAATATGACTATAAAGATTGGTAGCGAACAGGTTGTTTATCAACAAGGCTCCAGATTACCTTTGCTTCAAAATACAGAGGTTTATAAGGTATTGACACCGATGCGTAAAAAGGATGGCTCTTTAATGAAGCAGGAGCTTTTTATTAAAAAGGATAACCATTCTGTACACGAAGGCTATCTCCCTTATACATCTAATAATATTCTGCGTTCTGCATTTAAATTTTATGGTATGCCATACGGTTGGGGCGGTATGAAAAAGAGTGTTGATTGCTCTAGCCTGATTTTCAATGCGTATCGTACTGTAGGAATTATTCTTCCCCGCAATGCGGATGAGCAGGAACAAAGTGCAGGCACTAGCCATAATTTATCTGGATTAACTGATGTTCAAAAGAAGGCTGAATTACATAAGCTAATGCCTGGTAGTGGCTTGTATATGGATGGACATTGTATGATGTATCTTGGAGAAATTGAAAACGAAGCCTATTGCCTTCATGCATTGGGTTCATATGTAAACGAAAAAGGACAACGTGCAGTAACTATGAAGGTTGTTGTTAGTGATTTATCTCTTAAACGTGGTAGTGGTGAAAGCTTCTTGCAGGCTTTAACATCTGCTGTGGAATTTAAATAAGAAAAGATTGTGAGGAATTTATAATGCTGAATAACATAGAATTAAAAGCTGTGTCCGTAGAGCAGGCTTCATATAGTGGGGCCGATAGTATTGTAGTAATGATGTGCAAAGAATGTATGCACGCTTTAGAGCTTTTGCAGCTTCCTGAGGCAGTAAAAGATGTGATTAAAGCGTTTGTCGCTAAAAAAGATGATATATATTCTGCAGGCTCTATTGAGCGTATGACAATGCTGGTGGATGGTAAGCTGCAAAATATTCTTTTTGTTGGCTGTGGCGAAGGTAAGGACTGCAAACCAAACAACTTCCGCAAGGCTGCAGGTAATGTTGTCAGAGAGTTACATAAACTAAAATCAGAAAATGCTGCTTTGGTTGCTGCTATTACTCTTAATCCTAAGCGTGATTACTATTTAAACGCTATTGCTGAGGGTTTATTCTTAGGTGCATATACATTTACTGAATATAAAAGTAAAAAAGATGATGCTCCTATTTGTAGCATAAATGTACTAAGTGCAATACAAAACGCCGATGCTGTTTTGCAAAATGCTGAAATTGCTGCAGAAGCTGTGTCCTTTAGCAGAGATTTAGCAAATCATCCTGGTAATGTTATCAATCCTTTAACTATGGTTACTAAGGCTACAGAGGTTGCCAATTCATTGGGCCTTGAAATCGAAGTTTTAGATGAAAAGGATATGGCCGCCAAGGGAATGAATTCCTTACTTGCAGTTGGCCAAGGCAGTGAAATTCCGCCTAGATTAATTACCTTGAAATATAATGGTGCAGGTGATGCACCGTATGTTGCTTATGTAGGCAAGGGTATTACCTTTGATAGTGGTGGTATTTCCATTAAACCTGGCGATGGTATGGGCGAGATGAAGGATGATATGTCTGGATCTGCTGCTGTTTTAGGTGCAATTAAGGCTATTGCTGGCTTAAAGCTTAAATGTAATATTATTGCTGTTCTAGCATGTGCAGAAAATATGCCTAGTGGTAAGGCTCAACGTCCTGGTGATATTGTTCGTGCTGCTAATGGTAAAACCATTGAGGTTGTGAACACGGATGCAGAGGGCCGTATGGTGCTTGCAGATGCTGTTTGGTATGCGTGTGAGCAAGGAGCAGCTAAGGTAATAGATATTGCTACCTTAACTGGAGCCGTAATCATTGCTTTAGGTAATGAAACCAGCGGTATTGTGGCTAATAATGATGAACTAGTAAAACAAATTATGGAAGCAGGCAAGCAGTCTGGCGAAAATTATTGGCAGCTTCCATCTTTGCCAGAGTGCAAGGAAGCAATTAAAAGTGATGTAGCAGATTTATTAAACAGCGCAGGACGTGCTGGTGGATGCATCACTGGTGGTCTCTTTGTAGGTGAGTTTGTTAAGGAGGGAACTCCATGGGCTCATATAGATATTGGCGGTACCTCTACTAGTGAAAAAACCAGTGGTCACAAGGTTAAGGGTTGCACTGCCTTCGGTACCATGACCTTGATTAAACTGGCTGAAGCATTGTAATAAATTCGTCAAAGAGTGAGTGACGCTAATGAAGAAATTTGTTGATTTACATACACATAGTACATTTTCAGATGGACGTTACACGCCTACACAGTTAGTTGAAGAGGCTATTGCTAAGGGTATTAGTGTCCTGAGCATTACTGACCATGACTCCTGGAATGGTATTAATGAAGCCTTTACAGCTGCTTCAGGACACAATATTACTATTATTCCTGGTGTAGAGCTTGGCACTCAGGTTAATGGTGAAAGTGTCCATATTCTTGCTTATCATATTGATACTAATAATAAAGCACTTCAAGATAAAATGGATGAAATGCGCCATGGCAGAGAAAAACGTTTGTATAAGATATTGGAAAAGCTTGATAATCTTGGCTATCATATCGAGGTTGAGGCCTGTGACCCTAAAAATAGAGCTGTAGGCCGTCCTCATGTTGCTAAAGCACTGGTGGCTAAGGGCTATTTTAATACAGTACAAGAGGTATTTGATGCACTGCTTAGAAATGGCGGTCCTGCGTATGTTCCTCAGCCTAAGCTTTCACCAGAAGAGGCAGTCGAACTTATTCATAATGCTGGTGGCATTGCTATATTAGCACATCCATCAGAGCTTAGTGATGGCGAGCTTCCAGAAAAGCTTATACAAACCATACCTTTCGATGGAATCGAGGTATATCATCCTAGCTCTGCAGAAAAGAACGAATTTGCAAAATGGTTGAAGCTAGCAGAAAAGTATGGACTGCTTGTTGGTGGTGGCAGTGATTTTCATGGCATATTAGACCGTTTTCCCCATGAATTAGGAATATGGGATGTGGAATACGAAGCAGTTAAGGGTATTATTGAATATAAAAACTTACAAGACTAATTTAGATTAGCTGTTTATTAAGGGTTGATATTATGGAAGTTGTAGCATTTGTAGGTCCTAGCGGTACTGGTAAAAGTCATCGCGCCATTGGGGTAGCCTTTGATAATAGGTGTGAGGGTATCATAGATGACGGTCTTTTGATTAAAGGTACCAAGATTTTAGCTGGAACCTCTGCTAAAAATGAAGATAATAGAATACAAGCAGTAAAGCGTGCTATTTTTACTGATGATGAGCATGCCAGGGTAGTACGAGAGGCGTTAGCTACAAGTGGTATTAAACGATTACTTATTATTGCAACCTCTGACAATATGATTAATAAGATTGTAGGCAGATTGCAGCTAGATAAGCCTATTAAAACTGTCTATATTAATCAAATTGCTACTAAAGCAGAAATAAAAAAGGCACGCTATTCTAGACTCCATGATGGCAAGCATATTGTCCCAGTTCCATCAGTAGAGCTAAAGCCACATTTTACCGGTTATTTTGCGGACTTACCGTATAATATTTTTTCAAAACACCGTCGTCAGGAAAAAGAGGCAGACCGTTCAATTGTACGTCCTGCATTTAGCTTTTATGGCAAACTGCTTATTGCAGATGGTGCCATTGAGGACATTATAAACATCATTGGTAAAAAGGCAGCTGGAGTTAAAAAGGTTACTGATATTAAAGTACGACGTCGAAGTGATAATAGTAAGGGAATTGTCATCTTTGTGGAAGTTGTACTGTACTATGGCGAGAAGATTTTTGTCGTAACAAAGCAGTTACAGGCAAAAATCAAGAAAAAGGTAGAATACATGACTGCAATGCAGGTAAAAAATGTTAATGTTTCTATACGTAGTCTTGCTCTTAGAGAGCCATTAAAAAAATGACAGTATTGGAGCTACTGAAAACCGATAGCTCCTTTTGCTATATTTTAAAATTATATTAAACATAGTTTGTAAATTTGTGGGGTGAAATAAGCATGGATATGGAAATAGTTGTTAGTGGTATTGTTTTTATAGTTATTTTAGTCATGTCTTTTTTTGCATATAGGTATTATAGTAGCCTACCTCCTGTTGTAACTCAGGAATATAAATGTCAATCAGGAGATTTCAAGGTAAAAGGAAGAATGAATAGCTTTGTAATCAAGAAAGATGACAGTTTGGAGTTTCTTGTGGAAGAAGGAGAAATAGTTGCTTTAAGAGATATTAATAAAAGTAAAGAGTTTACATACTATAAGGAGATGAAATGACTAATGGGGTTATTTGGGGATATATTTGATGGCGTGTGCAGTGTAATTGGTGGCGCTGTGGAATTTGTGGGAGAGTCTGTAATGAAGGGAGTAAAATACCTTTCAGGAGATTCTGAGCGCGAAAAATGGGTACGTAAGTTAGAAGAATTTTTTGATACAGTTTATAGACCTGGTATTATAAGTAAGGTAGAAGAGGTTAACGAAGAAGTAAAACCTCTAAACCAAAGGATTAATGCTATCAATAATATCAGAAAAGTTGAAATGAAACCTAGAATCGATCAGCTTCATAACAGTTTAGGACAGTTTGGTAATTTGAAACCTGTAGGTGCATATACAGGAGAAAGTTATTTTACTAGTCTGAACATACCTCAGCAGAGATTTTCTGAGGTATCGGAATATATTGAGGACAATGACTTAGATACAAGTGAAATCATAGAACGTATTGTATGTAATCTGTTTTCTATTCGTTCTAAAAATAGAACGGCAAGTCTTGAAATACAAAGCAAGATTAATGATTTGAAATTAGAGTTTGAACGCTTACTTGCCATGCTTGAAATAAAAAAGCAGACATATATCAGTAATCGTGGTATTGCGGATATGTACATTGAAACAATACGTATGATTCTTGATTTTATAGATAGAGTTATTCTTCTAGAATTTGCTATTGTTGAAAGCTTTATGCAGGCTAATAGGATAAAGGATGAAATTTTATCTGGTAACAAATTGTCTGAAAAGGAAATTGTGTTTAATAATAAGATTAAAGTACTAGCCGGTAGCCCTTATCATAAGCATTATTTATTTGTCAAAAACTCCTTTATGTTTTACGTAATTGCCTGCAGAATTTATTCATCTCCTATACTGACAAGGCTTTTGCAGGGGGAAACTAATTATAACGAATACGATTATAAACAGGATAAGACAAAGCTGCAAAAACAGATTTTTGAACTTCATAGACAAAAAGAGAACGTTGTGGGTTATTTGACGTGGGAAAGGGTGCATACAAATGAATAGTAACAATGTTAGTGTACAAAATCTCGTTTCTATCAGAAATAATATGCTTCTAAAAGAGCAGGAGCTTTATATGACAGCAGTTCAGCAAATTAATATGCAAATGAAAGAACTTATTACTCAGGATATGGGTACTGGATTTGTAAAGGAAATAGCCAAGGACTTAAGTGGTGAAGTGGCTAGACGTTTTTTTGATACATCATCATATTATATTACTGCAGACCAGATGTATGATAGATTCGTTAATTTTTCATATAATAATGATGTGGACTTACTTCAGGGTGATAATAATATCAAGAAAGGAGTCCTAAATATTAACGATCAAGAGGCTATTAAACTGCAAATAGAAGGAAAGTATGTTGAAGTAGTAAAGGGATCGGAACGTTTGCGCGATATTAATAATGATATTGAAAAATCTCAAACCAAGCTCTTTACTGAGGATAGAAGCCAAGATAAGCTGGACAGAGATGGCAAAAAAAGATATCACGAACAAATGCAGCAGGAGCATGGCTACGAGTATGATGAGTTAACCGGTACTAGGGGAGAAACCTATCAAAAAGGTAATAGAACTGTCAATAATATGCATGCCGATCATGTTCAACCGCGTAACGGTGCTACATATTCTGAACGCTATATTCGTAAAGACAAAGTAGAACAGGTTAAGGAGTTTTACAATAGTCCAGATAATTTCCAAATGATTCATGCGTCTGCAAACACATCTAAGGGCGATATAATTATTTGTCTTGATTCTGAAGGTAGACGAATAGATATTAATGCAAGAGACATTGATGAATACGAACGCAAGAATAATACCAAGCTGACCGACATAACACGTAGCTGTAGTGCTGAAGAAATTGCTGATGCTACTGTGAAGAGATGGGAAAAAGGTGGTCTTGAACTTAAGAAAAAACTTAAAGAACAGGGCTACCTAGATGAAAACGGTAATGTGAAGAAAGATGTTCGTAACAATTTAGTAAAAAAGATAGATAAGTCTCAAAGAGCGGAAAGTGTTGTACTATTAAAAAACGCAGATTATGGTAATGTTTCCATGGATGCTGCCAAAGCTAGTTTGAAAAATATTAGCAAAATGGTTACTGGACAACTTATCTATTACGCAGCGCCTCCAACTATATATGAGTGCAAAACATTAGCGCAGAAAAAGAATATGAATTTTGATAAGTATTTGTCTGAACTTCCTAAAGCGTTAAAAAGAATTTGTAAATATGTTTATTCTCATTTAAAGGATATGTTCAAAAATATTGCCAATAGCCTATGTAATGATTTCTTAAAATCGTTTTTTGACATTCTGATTAGCTTAGTAAAGGGAACATTTAAAAGGCTAATAAAAATCATCAAAGAGCTTACGATGTCTATTATTAATTGTATTAAGACATTATTTGATTCTAGCAAGTCTATGGCAGAAAAGGGTGATGCTATTACTAAGATTTTAGGCGTAACAATAACAGGTATTGTTATAGATGAGCTGTTCGAGTCAATAGCAAGTTGGGTACCTGATTTTCTTCTAGAACCACTTCAAATCCTTGCCACTGTTGTTGCAACTAGCGGTGTAATGTTCCTGCTTCAAAAGTTAGATTTATTTAATGTCCGTTACGGTCTTCTTGTAGCTAACATTGAAAAAATGTTTAATGAGGAAAATGAAAAGTACCTTCAAGCAAGCTATGATAATATTTATTCAGGTTGTACAATGATGAATGAGCAACTGGAGGCCCTTCAAGCCGAGATTACTGGTATTGGTGAGTCTCTGCAATGTTTGGATATATATCATGAAGATGTAACACCATATCTGCAACGAATTAATGAAATATTTGATATGCAGATAGATTTTGAAAAGGAATGGGCTGAATTTTCAAGCTAATTTAGTATTATAAAGACAGAAAAAATGCACCTTGCGTATTAAAACGCAGGGTGCATTTTTTATAGAGTATTAATTTAAGGTTTCAGGAGCGGTTTCTACTGCGCCAACTGCATCGGCTTGTTCAAAAACAAATGCAGGAGAAGGATAGTAGAAGTGGCAGTGGTCAAATTTAACGTTTTCGTTGCTGAAACGATTTACTAAAGCCTGACCAGCATCCTCTTCGAAGGAAACAATGTTTTCTTTGCTAATGCCGTCAACATTATTAACAACAGAAATCAGGAAAGGCTCAACAATGGGAGCATCTTCGGGAACCATGCTGCGGTCTGCAGGCAGTACGGGAACAATTTTGATATCGCCAACTACAGTATTTTCGTTGTTTACAAAATATACACCATAATAGTTATCATACAGGGTACGAGTCAGTTTAAAGCCAGCGCCAGGGAATTCTTCGGTACCGCAATCACCCATATATTTGGGAGAAGGATAGTAGAAGAAGCATTGTTGGAATGCAATTTCCTCAGTAGAGAAGCGTTTTAAAATAGCGTAGGAAGCACGCTCTTCAAAGTCAATCAGATTGTCTTTGTTGATATCAGCATCGTCAACAATAACAAGTAAAACTGCAGGAACTTGGGGAGCATCTTCGGGAACCATGCTACGGTCTAAAGGGATGTTGGGAATAACAGTCAGATTACCAATAACTCTTTTATTTTCATCCTGTAGGATTGCACGGAAAAAGTTGTCAAAAAGAGTACGTTGTAAACGCAGATTGTATGCGTTGTTGCTCATGGATATCACTCCTTATACAATTTAAAAGTCACAGGATATGTAATACATTCCTGCGAAAAATATTTTCCATAATATTGTAACATAAATTACGAAATACGCCAAA
>Garth_p2__coassemble_701_pt1 | contig 40426 bp, 33 predicted proteins | sample Garth_p2__metabat2_low_PE_031 | metagenome-assembled genome bin Garth_p2 | reverse complement strand
CCGTTTTTAGGAATATTAGCTAAGATACAACCGAATGCGATCGGGGAAAGCAGCAGGGGCTCAAAACCCTTGCCGATAGCCATGTACAGAAGAATCAGACCAACGAGGATCATGATTACATGGCCGCTAGTTAAAGCAGAAAAACCAGAATCTGCCCAAACAGATGCTAAAGCAACGAGAAATGCTTCCATTTAATATCCTCCCAATTTTCAATTTGTGGAGAGCTCCTTGCGAATGGAGCTCTCCTAGGATCAGGGTTAGACTAAATTAGTTTGTATTGCGAACTACAAGCTAATATGAAAAACTTAGAATTAGAGAACGATCATAACGTCGCCGGTGGAAACGGTTTGGTTAGCGGATACGCGAACGTCGCTAACGGTGCCGTCAGCCGGAGCCATGATTTCGTTTTGCATTTTCATAGCTTCCAGAATCATCAGAACGTCGCCAGCTTTTACTGCGTCGCCAACTTTGCAGTTAACGGACAGAACTTTGCCGGGCATCGGAGCGGAAACGGTGGTAGCACCTGCAGCAACAGGAGCAGCAGCTTTCGGAGCGGGAGCCGGAGCAGCTTTCGGAGCAGCAGCGGGAGCCGGAGCAGCTTTCGGAGCAGCAGCTTTCGGAGCAGAAGCTACAACGCCAGCTTCTTCAACTTCAACTTCGTATGCGGTACCATTAACGGTGATAGTATACTTTTTCATGGATATAATCCTCCTTAAAATCTCGTTTAAAATTATTAATTACTAAAGGACAATTAGAAGCATTCTTTACGAACGCTGATAGCTTCAACACGAGCATTTACAGTCCAGCCATTGTTAGGAAGACGACGTACGCAAGCGATTTGGTCTGCACTTACGCCGCAAGCTGCAACTGCTGCAGCGATAACAGCGATGATTTCGCTATCATCTTGTACCGGAGCTGCTGCTACCGGTGCGGGAGCTGCTGCCGGAGTAGGAGCTACTGCCGGTTTAGCAACTTTTTTTTTAGTCGGATCGATAATTTGGAGAACGCTCATCAGTACGCCCAAAGCAATCAGTACGCCGAATACGATGGTCATATTGATCAGTGCGATCAGCCAAGGATTAGTAGTAACAGGACCCATTTATTTCACCTCATCTTTAACTTAAATAGGGTTAAGCACTAAGCAATTGCTTGTGAATTACAAAGGAATGTTGCCGTGGCGTTTTGCCGGACGGGTTTCGCGTTTGCTTTCCAGCATTTGCAGAGCATTGATGATGGTGGGACGAGAGTTTTTCGGTTCGATAACCATGTCTACCATGCCGCGCATAGCTGCTTGGTACGGAGTAGCGAAGTTGTCGATGTACTCTTTGGTCTTAGCTTCAACATCAGGATCTTTCTTGAAGATGATGTTAGCAGCGCCTGCAGGACCCATAACTGCGATTTCAGCGGTCGGCCATGCAATAACTTGGTCAGCGCCCAAGTCTTGAGAGCACATTGCCAGATAGGAACCGCCGTAAGCTTTACGGGTTACCAGAGTGATTTTAGGAACGGTTGCTTCAGAGTAAGCATACAGCAGTTTAGCGCCGTGACGGATGATGCCGCCGTACTCTTGGTTGCAGCCGGGCAGGAAGCCAGGAACGTCTACCAGGTTCAGCAGAGGAATGTTGAAAGCGTCGCAGAAACGAATGAAGCGAGAAGCTTTGTCGGAAGCGTTGATATCCAGGCAACCAGCCATTACTTTCGGTTGGTTAGCAATGATACCTACGGTTTGACCATCCATACGAGCGAAGCAGGTAATGATGTTCTTAGCGAAGTGAACTTGAGATTCGTAGAATTCGCCATTATCAACGATAGCTTTGATAACTTCATACATGTCATATGCTTGGTTGGAGTTATCGGGGCAGATGCTGTTCAGGCTTTCTTCAATACGCATCGGATCGTCGCCAGTCTCTACAATCGGAGCGGTTTCCATGTTGTTGGAAGGCAGGAAGGAGAGCAGGTAACGGATTTGTTGCAGGCAGTCTTCGTCGTTTTCAGCAGCGAAGTGAGCAACACCAGAAGTGCTGTTGTGGGTCATAGCGCCACCCAGTTGTTCTTGGGTTACGTCTTCACCGGTTACGGACTTAACAACTGCAGGACCGGTAATGAACATTTTGGAAGTGTTCTTTACCATGTAGATGAAGTCAGTCAGAGCAGGGCTGTAAACAGCGCCGCCAGCGGAAGGACCCATGATAGCGGAGATTTGAGGAACTACGCCAGAAGCGATGGTGTTTTCGAAGAAGATTTTACCATAGCCAGCCAGAGCGTCAATAGCCTCTTGAATACGAGCACCGCCGGAATCGTTCAGGCCAACCAACGGAGCACCCATTTTCAGAGCCAGGCGTTGTACTTTAACGATTTTTGCAGCGTGCATTTCGCCGAGAGAGCCACCTTCAACGGTGAAGTCTTGTGCGAAAACGTAAACCAGACGGCCATCAACAGTGCCGTAACCGGTGGTTACGCCTTCACCAGGCAGTTCTTTCTTTTCTTGACCGAAGTTGTAGCAACGATGACGTACGAAACGGTCGAGTTCAACAAAGGAACCTTCGTCGAGCAGTGCAGCGATTCTTTCGCGTGCGGTCATTTTGCCGGATTCATGTTGTTTAGCAACGCGTTTTTCGCCGCCAGCAGCCAGAATCACTTCGGACTTTTTGAGCATTTTCTCAATTCTTTCTTGAGTAGACAAATCTTACACCTCCATCATATTTGGGAGAACAAATTTATATACATGCGCAGGCGATATATCACCTGTATATCACCTGCGCCATGTAACTAGATTGTTCCTATGCTAATGTTTTTAAGAAATTAAAATCCTAAATATTAGTCAACATAGGTTGCAGCCGGTTGGCAGAGTTCGAGCAACAGGCCAGCAGATTTCGGATGAACGAAAGCGATTTTCATGTTACCAGCGCCGTTACGAGCAACTTTGTCGATCATTTTAACGCCAGCAGCTTCCATCTCAGCGATAGCAGCTTTGATGTCGTCTACGCGAATAGCCATATGTTGGATGCCAACACCGTTTTTAGCGATGTATTTGCCGATAGGGCCGTCGTTGTTTTCAGTAATGTCTACGAGGAGCTCGAGCAGGGTTTCGCCGCAGGGAATGAATACGGTAGCTACGCCTTGTTCTTTAACTTCTTCACGACCGGTAACTTCCAGGCCGAGAACCTCAGTATAAATTTTGGTAGCAGCGTCCAGATCAGCGCAAGCGATACCTACGTGGTCAACACAAATAGTTTTGAATGCCATAATAAATTCCTCCTAAAAATTTGAATCTTTGGTGGTTTTATTTTAAAACTTTACCAACAATATCATCAACGACGGAATAAGGCTCAATTTCGCGAGTTTGCATTTTAACAACTAATTGATCAAATGCATCAGTTGCGACAACCTTTTCGTCGATGTAGCGATTTACTCTGTCGTTGAGCATAGCAGTAACTTCGTTTTTGATACGAGCTTTGCGAATATCACTCAGTTTGCCAGATTCAATCAAATATGCCTTGTGTTCCTCAATGGAGTCCACAACAGCCTCTATACCTATACCCTTACTTGCTATGGTCCTATTAATCGGAGGACGCCAGCTAACATGTTCGGGATTTAATTCGAGCATCATTTCAATCTCAATGTTGAGCTTGTCTGTACCTTCACGATCAGCTTTGTTGATAGTGAAGAGGTCACCGATTTCAAGTATACCTGCTTTAATTGCTTGGATATCGTCGCCCATACCAGGGATAACAACTACCATAGTGGTATCTGCAGTCTTAACAATATCAACCTCAGATTGACCAACACCTACGGTTTCAACGATAATTACATCCATGCCAAAAGCATCCATAAGTTTAACAGCGTCACCTGCTTTTTGAGACAGGCCGCCAAGGCTGCCGCGAGTAGCCATAGAACGAACAAATATGCCTTCGTCTGCGGTCAGATCCATCATTCTAATGCGGTCACCAAGAATTGCGCCGCCGGAATACGGGCTTGTAGGATCAATCGCTACAATACCAACAGTTTTACCGCGTTTGCGGTACTCTTTTGCGAGTTTATCAGTCATGGTACTTTTACCAGCACCCGGAGGGCCAGTGATACCAATTACATAAGCATTACCAGTATGAGGATAGATTTCTGTCATGATTTTGACAGCATCATCATATTCATTTTCAACGGCAGTAATTGCCTTAGATAATGCGAGACGTGAATGATTCAATAATTTTTCTACTATCTCCAAAATTCACACCGCCTTGTCTGAGTAGTGAATATTTTATAAGGCAAGCCGGGAAAACCCGGCTTGCACTTATAATTTAAGGGATATAATTATTTTACGTTAGCGTTGATGAATTCAACAATGTTGCTGGTCGGGGTGCCAGGAGTGAATACTTCAGCAATGCCAGCAGCTTTCAGGCCGGGGATGTCAGCGTCAGGAATAACGCCGCCGCCGATAACCAGAACGTTCTCCATGCCTTTGCCTTTCAGCAGTTCAACTACTTTCGGGAAAAGGGTGTTGTGAGCGCCGGACAGCAGGGACAGAGCAACAACGTTTACGTCGTCTTGCAGAGCAGCTTCAGCGATTTGTTCCGGAGTCAGACGGATACCGGTGTAAATTACTTCAAAACCAGCGTCGCGCAGAGCACGAGCTACAACTTTAGCACCGCGGTCATGGCCATCCAGACCCGGTTTAGCAACTAAAACTTTAACGTTTGCCATTATAAGTTACCTCCGTATGAATGTTGTGTTTACAAATTAGAGTGCAGTATGAGGTTGGTATTCACCGAATACTTCTCTCATAACGCCGCAGATTTCGCCCTCGGTTGCATATGCACGAACAGCGTCGAGGATTACAGGCATCAGGTTAACAGATTCGTCTGCGCAAGCAGCTTTCAGAGCAGCCAGAGTTTCTTCAACTTTAGCGTTGTCACGACGAGCTTTCAGAGCAGCGATCTTGTCAGCTTGCAGTTTGCCTACAGAACCGTCTACGCGGAGCAGGTTTTTCGGAGCTTCTTCTTCTTGTTGGAATTTGTTAACGCCAACGATGATACGGTTGCCTTTTTCAATATCCATTTGCCATTTGTAAGCGGAATCTTGAATTTCTTTTTGGATGTAGCCTTTAGCGATAGCTTCCGGAGCGCCGCCCAGTTCATCAATTTTCTTGATGTATTCCCAAGCTTCAGCTTCGATCTTATCGGTCAGAGCTTCTACATAGTAGGAGCCGCCCAGCGGGTCAACGGTGTCAGCCAGACCAGATTCGTAAGCAACGATTTGTTGGGTACGCAGAGCGATGGTTACAGACTCAGTGGTCGGCAGAGCCAGTGCTTCGTCTTTGGAGTTGGTGTGCAGGGATTGAGTACCACCCATAACAGCAGCAGCGGTTTGCAGAGCAACACGAACGATGTTGTTGTTAGGTTGTTGAGCGGTCAGCATGGAGCCAGCGGTTTGGGTATGTACGCGCAGCATCATGGATTTAGCTTTTTTAGCGCCAAAACGCTCTTTCATAACTTTAGCCCATACACGACGGGAAGCACGGAATTTTGCAACTTCTTCCAGTACGTTGTTGTGAGCATTCCAGAAGAAGGACAGACGACCAGCGAAAGCGTCAACGTCCATACCAGCTTTGATAGCAGCTTCTACATAAGCGATGCCGTCAGCGATGGTGAATGCGATTTCTTGAGAAGCGGTGGAACCAGCCTCACGGATATGGTAACCGGAGATGGAGATGGTGTTCCACAGCGGAACATTTTTGGAGCAGTACTCAAAAATGTTGGTGATCAGACGCATGGAGGGTTTCGGCGGGAAAATGTAAGTGCCGCGAGCTGCATACTCTTTCAGGATATCGTTTTGGATGGTACCACGGAGTTTGTCAGCGGAAACGCCTTGTTTTTCAGCAACTGCGATGTACATGCAGAGCAGTACGGAAGCAGGAGCATTGATGGTCATGGAGGTGGAAACTTGGTCCAGGGAGATGCCGTCGAACAGGATTTCCATGTCAGCCAGGGAGTCGATAGCAACGCCTACTTTACCAACTTCGCCTTCAGCCATAGCGTCGGTGGAGTCATAACCGATTTGGGTCGGAAGGTCAAATGCGCAGGACAGGCCGCTGCCGCCGTTAGCCAGCAGGTAGCGATAACGTTTGTTGGATTCTTCTGCGGTGGAGAAACCAGCATACATACGCATGGTCCAGAAACGACCACGATACATGGTGGGTTGTACGCCACGAGTGAAGGGGTATTCACCAGGGAAGCCCAGTTTCTCGCAGTAGTCAAAGTTTTCACCAAGATCAATCGGGGTGTACAGTCTGTTAGGTGCCAGGTTTGCACGCTCAGGGGTTTTTGCAAGTTTAGCTTCTACGCCAGCGGTGTAAGCCTCTAAACCAGCTTTAATTTCTTCAAATGCCATTCTCAAATCCTCCTTAAAATATTTGGTTTACATATTTCGGATTGGACGGATCCGAAATAATGGTGAGAGTGTCCGTCATTGACGGTTTATGGCAAAGCAGTCGCTTCGTCAACAAATTTATTTATACCTGCCAGCGAATATCCCATTCGCTGGCAAGGTACATTATGTATTTTAACCTATTTTCAAAAACCTAGCAAGAGAGTTTTTGAATTATTTTTCCATGGAACCGGTTTCGTTGAAACGAGTATGGAATTCGAATGCTTCGCTCAGGATATGCGGAGTTTGGCTGTTGCCGCAAGCTTCGCATGCACGATGGAAGTAGTCGAGGAGTATAGGTTGATATTTGGGGTTAGCGATCTTGTCGATGATAACCAGAGCGCGTTCTTTCGGAGACAGGCCACGCAGATCAGCTACGCCACGTTCGGAAACGATAACGTCAACGTCATGCTCGGTGTGGTCGATATGGCTGCAGAACGGAACAACAGAGGAGATCTTGCCGCCTTTTGCCAGGGAAGTGGTGAAGAATACGGTCAGGAAGCCGTTACGAGCATAGTCGCCGGAACCGCCGATACCATTCATCAGTTTGGTGCCGCAGATATGAGTGGAGTTAACGTTGCCGTAGATGTCAACTTCGATAGCGGTGTTCATAGCGATAACGCCGATACGACGAGCAACTTCGGGGCTGTTAGCAACTTCTTGCGGACGCAGGATGATGTATTTTTTGTATTTTTCTACGTTGTTGTAGAATTTCTCCAGGCACTCAGGAGAGGGGCTCAGAGCGGTACCAGAGCAAACGCGGAGTTTGCCAGCGTCGATCAGATCGAACATACCGTCTTGGATAACTTCGGTGTAAACGGTCAGGTCTTCGAAATCGGAGTTAACCAGACCATTGATAACTGCGTTAGCAACAGAGCCTACGCCAGATTGCAGCGGCAGCAGGTTTTTCGGAAGACGACCAGCTTTAACTTCTTCTTTGAAGAATTCAACCAGGTTTTTGCCCATTTTTTGAGCGTCTTCGTCGATTTCGCCCAGAGGACGAACTTTATCAGTGATGTCGCAGCCAACAACAGCTACGATTTTTTCTACTTCGCAAGGAACATAGGTGGTACCGATGATGGAGCCGGATTCGTAAACAGGGATTTCTTTACGGTTCGGGGGATCCAGGGGTACATAGGAGTCATGCATACCTTCCAGAGCTACCGGTTGAGTGGTGTTTACTTCAACGATAACTTTCTTTGCGCTTTGTACGAAAGAAGAGGTATTGCCCATGGAGGTAGTCGGGATCAGACCAACTTTACCTTCGCCCAGGTCGATGATTTTGCAAACTTCTACGATTGCAACATCGATGTCACGACGGTTAGCCATGAAGCCATAACGAGTCAATTGAGCAACGTGGCTCAGATGCAGGTCGGTGTATTTAACTTTACCGCTGTTGATAGCTTTACGCATATCGCCATTGGTTTGGTAAGGCATACGACGGTCGGTGATGTCAACCATTGCGGAATCCATTTCAGGACCTACGGATGCGCCGGTGCATACGTTAATTTTGAAGGGAGCTTTTTTGCCTCTTTCAGCAAGAGCCAGAGGAACAGCTTTAGGATAGCCAGACGGAGTAAAACCACTGGTACCTACGTTGTCACCATCTTGTACGAATTCTGCAGCAGCTTCAGCAGACATAACTTTGCCAGCTACTACGTCACAAATGCGATCTTTAATATCGATCATGTTTACCTTCCTCCTTAAAATTAAGAAATTTTAGTAAGGGTTTCCCTTGTAAATAAAACTCGCTTGTGAGCTCTGTTTCTGAACTCACAAACAAGACATTACCGAAAAATTCACAAAGTATTCAAACTTCTCTTTATTATAGTTCGACATACTCATGAAATCTCCTGCTGACTTCAGAGGAAATTTTATATTTTTTACTCTTTTTCTATAATAATTATAACACATTTCTGCGTAACTTCACAGAGGGATGAGAAAGATTTTAATTTACAATTGTCAAATCAAATGATCTGATTTTTTCCTAACGTCATATATATTACCAATAATTTTGTAAACAATCAAGCTTTTTCTTTACAAAATTACTAAATCCCCTTCTTATCATGCGTAATAAGAAGGGGTTTTTTGTTTTTTCAATAGGACAACTATCTATTTTGAGCTTTGTAGTGTGTATGGAGTAGACGATGTGCTTTCTCTCCGAGAGGTTTACCAAGCCAAGTATCATAAAGTGTTATGATTTCCGGATTTTCATGTGATTTTCGTAATTTGCTTGTACGGTCACAATCTAACAAAGCTTCTCTGCGTTTTTGTCTGATTTCTTTATTAACAGGCAGAGGCTGTCCACCACCGCCAATGCAACCACCAGGACAAGCCATCACTTCAATGAAATGATAATCAGCTGTTCCAGCTTTAATACGTTCAAGCATTTTCTTGGCAGATCCCAATGTATTTACAACAGCAATCTTAACCTCTGTGTCTCCAACATGAATAGTTGCTTCGCGTGTTTCTTCCATACCGCGAATTTCGGTATATTCAATTTTCTCCAGCTCTTTGCCTGTATAAACATCAGCAACAGTACGAAGTGCAGCCTCCATTACGCCACCAGTTGTACCAAAAATAACTGCAGCACCAGTACCAGTACCCAAGGGAGAATCAAAGTTTTCTTCACCCAGTGCCGCCATGTCTAGGCCTGCTTCGCGAATCATACGACCAAGTTCACGTGTTGTAATTACAATGTCAACATCCTGATAGCCACTATCGCACATTTCCTCACGAGCTGCTTCTGCCTTTTTAGCAGTACAAGGCATTACAGAAACACTAACAATTTTCGCAGGGTCTATACCAGCCTTTTCAGCAAAATATGTTTTTGCAACAGCGCCAAACATTTGCTGAGGAGACTTTGCTGTAGACAAATGAGGCAAAAGCTCAGGATATTTAAGCTCTATCATGTTGACCCAGCCAGGGCTGCAGGATGTAATCATAGGCAGTACACCACCATTAGTCAGACGATGCAGGAACTCATGTCCTTCCTCCATGATAGTCAAATCAGCAGAAAAATTAGTATCAAATACCTTATCAAAGCCCAGATGACGCAGTGCTGCTACCATTTTACCGGTTACAATGCTGCCTGCAGGCATACCAAGCTCCTCGCCGAGAGCAACGCGTACAGATGGTGCCGTTTGTACTATAACAACCTTTTCCGGATCATTAATAGCATTCCAAACCTTTTCAGTATCATCTTTTTCTACAATAGCTGCTGTAGGACAAACAGAAGCACACTGACCGCAATAGCTGCAAGCAGAATTACTTAAGTCTCCCTCAAAGGCAGTAGAAACAATGGTATTGAAGCCACGACCCGCAAAGCTATAAACGCTCATACCCTGTACATCACGACAAACACGGATGCAACGGCCACAAAGAATACATTTTTCCTGGTCACGAACGAGGGAAGGATTGCTGCAATCAACAGTATGAGCTTTGCGTTCACCGCCTTCAAAGCGCAGCTTACGAATGCCAAGGTCTGCAGCAATTTTTTGCAGCTCACAATTACCATTGCGTTGGCAGCTGAGACAATCCTTAGGATGGTTAGTCAAAAGCAGCTCTACAACAGTTTTACGAGCTTCACGAACCTTATTAGTATTAGTTTTTACAACCATTCCCTCACTAACGGGGTATACGCAGGAAGCAACTAATGTGCGAGCACCTGAGGCCTCTACTACACACAGACGACAAGCACCCTCCGGGCGCAGGTCAGGATGATAGCACAGTGTTGGAATATAAATACCAGCACTACGTGCAGCCTCTAAAACAGTACTTCCCTCAGGGGCTTGGATTTGTTTATCATTGATGGTTAAATTAATCATTTTCATATCTTTTGCCCCCTACTCCTTATTAATAGCCTTAAACGGACAAGCAGTCATGCAGGCACCGCATTTAATGCACACATCCTGATTGATGACATGCTTCTGTTTAATACTGCCGCTAATTGCGTTAGCCGGACAATTTTTAGCACATAATCCGCAGCCACGGCAGGCATCAGTAATTGTATATTGAGCCATTTTTTCACATACATGAGCAGGACAGCGTTTTTCTTTAATATGAGCCTCATATTCATGACGGAAATATTTTAAGGTGCTTAATACAGGATTAGGAGCAGTTTGTCCTAAGCCACACAAAGCAGTTTCTTTAATATTCATAGCAAGGCTCTCCAAAAGCTCAATATCCCCCTCACAGCCTTGACCCTCAGTAATACGGGTCAAAATTTCCAGCATACGTTTTGTACCCTCACGACAGGGGGTGCACTTACCACAGGACTCAGATTGAGTAAAGTTAAGGAAGAACTTAGCAACGTCAACCATACAGGTATCCTCGTCCATAACAACAAGGCCACCACTGCCCATCATAGCACCAGCTGCAATAAGAGAATCATAATCTACAGGCAAATCAAGCATGGATTCAGGCAGACAACCACCGGAGGGGCCGCCAATTTGTACGGCCTTGAATTTTTTACCATTGGTAATGCCGCCACCAATATCATAAATAATCTCACGCATAGTAATGCCCATAGGAACCTCTGCCAGGCCTGTATTGTTAATCTTACCAGTCAATGCAAAAACCTTAGTTCCCTTGGATTTTTCAGTACCAAATTGACAATACCAATCCGCACCGTTAACGATAATCATAGCTACGTTAGCAAAGGTCTCTACGTTATTGATATTGGTAGGTTTGCCCCACAAGCCAGAAACAGCAGGGAAAGGCGGACGAGGACGTGGCATACCACGTTTGCCCTCAATAGAAGCCATCAGCGCAGTTTCTTCACCACATACAAAGGCACCAGCACCTTCTTTGATGTGTAGAGTAAAGCTAAACTCAGTACCAAAAATATTCTTACCTAATAAACCAAGCTTTTCTGCCTGCTCGATAGCAATACGCAGGCGTTTAATAGCCAAGGGATACTCAGCGCGAACATAGATATAGCCTTCATCAGCACCAATAGCATAGCCACAAATAGCCATACCCTCTAAAATGCGATGAGGATCGCCCTCCAATACAGAACGGTCCATAAATGCACCAGGGTCACCCTCGTCAGCATTGCAAATAACATATTTTTTATCGCTTACAGAGTTTTTAGCAAACTGCCATTTCATGCCAGTGGGGAACCCGCCGCCACCACGGCCACGCAATCCAGATTTTTTTACCTCGTCAACAACCTGTTCAGGAGTCATTTCAGTAATAGCCTTAGCTAAAGCCTCATAGCCGCCTACAGCAATATATTCTTCGATGGATTCAGGATTAATGGCACCGCAATTAGCTAAAACCATACGCTGTTGTTTTTTGTAAAAGCCTATTTCAGAATAATTAGGAACCTGCTCCTTAGAAAGAGGCTCCTTATAGAGCAAACGCTCTACAATACGGCCTTTATATAAGTGAGTTTCAACAATTTCACGTACATCATCAGGCTTAACACCACAATAGAAGGTGCCTTCAGGATAAACGATTACTAAGGGACCATTCTCACAAAAGCCATGGCAACCAGTTTCAACAACCATTACCTCGTTCTGGAGTCCAAACTCTGCTAAAAGCTTAGCAAAGCACAGCTGGATTTCCTTGGAACCATTAGCCTTACAACCAGTACCGCCGCAGACCAAAACATGGGCTCTAATATGCTGCATTTCTTTTCCTCCTCTACTTGGCTTAGTCGTTGTCTTCAATCTTGCCAACTACAAGCTCTTCTACGATACGTCCATTAACAACATGGTCCGCAATAATTTTACGCACGTCAGCAGGGGTAACCTTACCATAAGTAATTCTAGGTTCACCAGGACGCAGAACGTCAACTAATACTTCCTTTTCGCACATACCAATACAGCCAGTTTGCTGTACCTGTACATCGGCCAACTTACGAATTGCCAACTCGTCTAAAATTGCGCTCATTACCTCACGAGCGCCTGCAGCAATACCACAGGTACCCATGCCTACAATAATCTTAGTTCCAGTGCTTTTGCGTAATTTAATATCAGCCTTCAGCTGTTCACGCAGTGCATGTAAATCTGCTAAGCTTTTCATTTATACTCCTCCTTGCTCTGTACTTGAGCAAGCTGCTGGGTAAGATACTCCTCCAGCCAGCTATATACAGCGGGGTTTGTAAAATCACAGGCTTCGCCTAATACTTCCCGCATTTCTTCTGTTTTAAAACTCATGACTCCACCTTGGCAAATATAGCTAAAATCTAAATCAATATAAGGAGCTCCTACAAGCAGCACCTTAATGCTTTCAACTATATTACCTAATGGCGGAATATCAATATTACCTGCCTCAAAATACGCTGCCACCTCAGTACCCTTACCAACCTGAGAAATGATATCAAGATGTCCTCCACATTGCTGCGTAACCATATCCATAAAGGGAATTCCCATACCAACCTTACGAGTTTTGCGGGTGGTTACAAAGGGATCACGCACCTTACGTACCATTTCTTCACTCATACCGCAGCCATTATCCTTGATTCTAAAAACAAAAAATCCGTTTTCGTTTTCATTGATTTCTATAATGACCTTAGTTGCCTTGGCAGAAATGGAATTTTGAGCAATGTCAAGTATATGCAGTGCCAGCTCGCGCATTTTATTTATACCTTTCTAAAATGCCTGCCAGCTTATCCGGAGTCAGGCGTCCATGAGTATCATCGTTAATCTGCATAACGGGAGCTAAACCACAGGCACCAATGCAGGCAACAGTTTCTAATGTAAAGCGTAAATCTTCAGTAGTATGTCCAGCCTTAATCCCAAGCTGCTTTTCCAGCTCCTGCAGAATAGTCTTGCCGCCACGAACATGACATGCAGTACCTTGACAAACACGAATAATATTGCGTCCACGGGGATTAAGATGGAATAAGGAGTAAAAGGTTACTACACCATAAATTTCAGAAATAGGAGTTCCCGTTCTTTTCGCAATATATTCCAATACATCCTTGGGTAAATAATTATAAAGATTTTGAACATCCTGCAGTATTGGAATCAAAGGACCTTTTACATCCTTGTACTTCTCCAAAATAGCGTCAATCTTTACTTTTTCCGGATTGTCACCGCCACAGCAGCTGCATTTGCGTTCAAGTCTGTTTTCACACATCAAGACCCCTCCTGTCTTTTTCAAGCATAAACTAATGATTACTACACCATGCCGTTTCACAACTTCTTATGCATTTCTAGCTTTATATCACTACTATTTGTGCTTTTACACTAGCCTGGTTCTCTTAAATGCATCAGTTAATAATATTAGTATAGCATCAATGAGGTTATTAAGCAATACTATTGAGTCAGATTAAAGCGATTAGTGTACACTATTATTCTTGTTCATATTCAAATTCAGTAAAATGACCTGGTTTAATACTACGTCCCTGACTATTGTTCAAGGCCAAAGCAATTTCTTTAACATTTAGATCTTCAACATTCAGTAAATTTTTAGGTCCCTGCAAAAAATCAACAATATTATGAGCATCAGAGTCTGTTACATAGGGCAAAAATCCTGTTACCCTCTGTAATTTAGACTGTAGTCCTTTTTTCCAACCAACATTGGAAATTTCTGCAGCAACAAGACCAAAATCAGGTTCAATAAAGCCAAGCTGTCCTACCAAACTATAGGCAGGTCTATCAACATGCGCTGCGATAGCAATGCCACCTATTGCATTTACCTGCTCTACCACCTGCGCCGCTGTCAGACTTATAGGCGCTAAAAGCAGGCGTTCTTCTTCTCTGACAAAATTATCCTCAGCGTCCACTATAAATTGGGCGCCAAACTTTTCAGAATTATTAGCCAATCCATTCATATGCCTATCAACTATACTTTGCCATTGCTGAAGCTGCTGCAGAGTATCAAATAAGGCAACTATATGTGCTTCCTCCTGACATTCTACCTCCATGCCAGGAAAAACCTTAACTCCATATTTTTCACCTGCTTCAAGAGCTGCCCCAACATTACCAGATGCATTGTGATCCGTAATTGCTACAGCACCAATACCATACTGAGACGCTCGCAGAATAATATGGTTGGGAGTCATTTCTACTGCAGCACAGGGAGACAAAAGAGTATGCACATGAAAGTCAGCTAAAAGCTTTTGCATATTATTTGCAAACGCCAAGCTGATACAAACGGCCTACAACCTCAAAAGCAGATTTTGTTGTAGTAAGAATTACTACGTCATTTAATTCTGCCTTATGCATAGTATCAGCAGCTACCGGAGCATCGCCGGCAACAATAACAGCGGATAAACCAATCAGAGAAGCTACTGCGGCTACGTTTTGATGACCCTGCATAGTAACCCAAACCATTCCAGGCTCAGCCTGTCCCATAACATTACTTAAGAGATCAGAAACATAACCACCCTCAACATCAGCATATAATGCATCCTCGGACACATCTTTATTAAGCAGCTTTAATTCCAGCTCATCAATCAATTCCTTTACCTTCATCTTTTATCATCCTCCATATTGTTAATTGCTTCAGGTTCATGGGATATGGGAATTTGCTTAGCAAGCTCCAGCATACCCTGCGCCAGCTTATGTACACTGGCTCTTAGCTTAAATATACAATCAATTTCATGGGCCTTGCCCTGTACAATGTCCTCTGCCAGACCTTGGCAGCTAGGTGCTCCACAGGCACCACAATCTAATCCTGGAAGCGAGCACAGGACCTCCTCCATGCGCTCAAATTTCTTCATAGCCTCCATAATATCGTCATCCAGCTGCATCATAGGACGTGCAACTAGCTTTTTCAAATAAGGAGCAGAAGCTGGAAAATCCTCCAGGCAACGAGATTTCTTTAATGTCTCAAGTCTATCTACAGGCTCATTAAGGCGCAGCTCCTGAATACGTCTGCGCAAATTACTTTCCGCAACAAATTTATTTTCTGCCGTCAAAAGACCGCCTATACAGCCACCTTGACAGGCATTACATTCTACATAATCTAAATTTGGCATCTTATTCATAGAAATCTGCTCTAAAATTTCATAAACATTTTCAATGCCATGAACTGCCAAAGCGTTATCCAGACCTGCAGAAGCAATTTCACCACCAAAGGCGCCCCAGCCTAAGCCGTAGGAGGAGCCAGTTGTAATCTTCAGCTCATTATCACTGCCTAAACGCTTCAAAAGCAAGCCATATATCTCGGACATATTAAAGCTGCCAGAAAGCTGTGTTTGCAGCACATCAACAGATTGTCTAATATTGGTCTCCTTAGATGGACATGGAGAAATAAACCATACTCCTATCAACTCCGGAGATAGGCTAAGCTTTTTGGCCACAGTACGTTTTACATAGATAGCAGCTGCCTCAACAGGCGGAAGTACTGGTACAACCTGCTTAATGAGCTCAGGAAATTTAACCTGAATCAAGCGCAGTACAGCAGGACAGGTACTGGAAATAAGCGGCTTGCGACCACCCTTGTAATTTTTTACGTAATCCTCTATTTCTCCGGCAATATAGTCAGAAGCCAGAGAAAGATCAAAAACCTCGTCAAAGCCTAAGCCATGTAAGCCCTGCCAAATACTTTCCATAGAGTATTGCTCAGAAAATTGAGCATACAAGGAAGGCGCAGGCAAAACAACATTATAGGCATATCTTGACAAACCATCCAACTCCTCCATCTGCACGTGAAATGCATGATAGGGGCACTTAGCAGCACAGGCACCACAATCTATACAGCGGTCACCTAAAATCTCTGCCTTACCATTACGAACTCGGATTGCTTCTGTAGGACACTCTTTAACGCAGGATACGCAGCCCTGACATTTTTCCAGCTGCAGCTGTACAGAATGGAAATACTTTGTCTGAGCCATCGTAGCACCTCACTCTCTCAAGTAAAATTTATAAATCCTCACTTACGTGCTCAAAGCGCATAAAAATAGTAGTACCTTCACCAACTACGGACTGAATGTCAAATTTATCAGAGCACTTTACCATATTTGGTAAGCCCATACCAGCGCCAAAGCCCATTTGACGTACATAGTCAGGAGCAGTTGACCAGCCCTCCTGCAATGCTTTATCAATATCTGGGATGCCTGGTCCATGGTCGGAAACAGTAATTTCAGTAGCGTTGGGAAAAACTTCAGCAGCTACGGTTCCACCACCAGCATGAATAATAACATTCATTTCAGCTTCATAAGTACCAATAGCAATGCGACGAACAATATCAGCAGGTACGCCTAAACGCTGCAGCATTTTCTTTATTTTGGCAGACGCTTCGCCAGCACGTTCAAAATCTCCACCTTCTACATCAAAGCCAAGCTTTACAGATTTATTTTCAGTCATTTTTTATTCTCCTTTAGAACAGCCATAAATGCCAGCCTTGTAAAGAATACCACAGGCCTCAAATAATGTGTGTTTTGTCACCATAATGGGAAGCTGGTTTTCTGCCGCCTCCTCTAAAATCTCTGCATCAGGGCTCTTACCACGTACAAAAACAACAGCACACAGGTCAGTCATATCAGCAGTACGAATAACCTGCATATTGGTCAATCCTGTACAAAGCAAGGTGTTCAATTTTGTAAATGCCAACACATCGCTCATTAAATCACTGCCACAGCAGGTTTTTACAGGACGGTCTAAAAACTCCTCACCTACAAGAACCTTAGCATCTAGCAGCTCTTGAACCTTTCTTAAATTCATACACATCGCTCCTATTATACTTTTAGTAAACAAGAAAACTGTTTAACTCATATATACTTATCCTATTTTATTGTACTCGTTTAAAGGTCATATGTAAATAAATAGTACAACACATTTCTAAATTCCTAATTAAATTTTCATATTGTTAAAAAGGTTACATTGTCCCTATTGGACAAATTTGCTCCAAAAAAAGGCTCCCGTCTTTCTTATAGAAAGTTGGGAGCCACAATTAAACGGCCGTCGATAAGCTAATAACAAGACATACTAGAATGCTTTACGCAGTACAAGTAAGCTACAGCTTTAAAGCAATATGTTTGAAAGTATGCTAAATGCTAGGCGCAACGACGAAGGCCTGCTAATCATTACATCCAAATCAGATAGTGCGTTATGCTTCTTCAATACCCGCTAATGCTTGTTTTAAATCAGCAATCAAATCATCCTTACATTCCAAGCCGCAGGAAATACGCACCAAGCCCGCAGGAATTCCAGCGGCCTCCAGCTGGTCATCTGTCATTTGACGATGAGTGCTAGTAGCAGGGTTTAGGCAGCAGGTACGTGCATCAGCTACGTGAGTTTCAATAGCTGCTACCTTCAGCTTTTTCATGAATGCTTCTGCAGCCTTACGTCCTCCCTTTAAATTAAAGGAAACAACGCCACAGCCTCCGTTGCCAAGATATTTTTTTGCTAAAGTATAGTATTTATTGGAAGCCAGTCCTGGATAATTAACAAACTCAACCTGAGGCTGCTGCTCTAAAAATTCTGCAACAGCTTGGCCATTCTCAACGTGTCTAGGCATACGAACATGCAAGGATTCTAAGCCCAAATTAAGGATAAAGGCACTTTGAGGAGATTGACTGCAGCCAAAATCACGCATCAGCTGAGCAGTAGCCTTGGTAATAAATGCACCCTCCTTGCCAAATTTTTCTGCATAGGTAATGCCATGATAGGATTCATCAGGAGAGCACAGTCCTGGAAATTTATCAGCATGAGACAGCCAATCAAATTTTCCTGCATCTACAATAACGCCACCAATACATGCACCATGACCATCCATATATTTAGTAGTAGAATGAGTTACAATATCCGCACCCCATTCAATAGGACGGCAATTAATAGGTGTAGGGAAAGTATTATCAACAATAAGCGGTACACCATGTCTGTGAGCAGCAGCAGCAAATTTTTCAATATCAAGTACAGTCAAAGCAGGATTAGCAATGGTTTCGCCAAAAACAGCCTTAGTATTCTCTTGAAATGCTGCATCCAGCTCTTCATCAGTGCAATCAGGTGATACAAAGGTGGAGGTTACGCCCATCTTAGCCATAGTAACCTTAATTAAATTGAAAGTGCCACCATAAATAGAAGAAGAAACTACTATATGACTGCCAGCTTCACAAATATTAAATAATGCCATAAAGTTAGCAGCTTGACCAGAGGATGTCAACATAGCCGCAGCACCACCCTCAAGCTCTGCAATTTTAGCAGCAACTGCATCGCAGGTAGGATTTTGCAAACGAGAATAAAAATAACCAGTTGCCTCTAAATCAAAAAGCTTACCCATATCCTCGCTAGTATCATATTTAAAGGTAGTAGATTGTACAATAGGAATTTGACGAGGCTGTCCATTTCCAGGTGTGTAGCCACCTTGCACACATTTAGTATTAATATTGTAATTGCTCATGATTATTTCCTCCATTTTTCATACGTTTACATTATTATAGAAGCAATGCTTTTTAACATCATTCATAGCTCAAACTCAGCAAATAAAGTTTTTCTTTTACCTTCTACTGCCTACACTAAAAGCTATTGCTGCAGCTGATATAAAATTTTATTATATTCGTTAAGTGCCTTATCCAGTTTATTTCCAGATGCAGGTGCCAGCTGAGACAAATCATAAGGAGTTTCCTGATAAACAATGTTCAGCCAATTCATATAGAACAAGTGAGCATAGCTGCGCCATTTAAACACTGGCTCTTGTGTAGAATCATTTTCAGGAAAATAATGGCGTGGAACTGCAATCGGCAAATTTTTCTTTTTGTCTCTATAATATTCATCAGCCAAGGTATAACGGTCATATTCAAAATGACCTAAAACAAAAATACGACGTAAATCCTTAGTAGCGCAAATATTGATACCATTTTCTACAGAACGGCTCAGAACCTGCAGTGATTTGCAGGCATCAATTGCATCATCATCAACAGCTGTATGACGTGATTGGGGAATAAAATAACGGTCATCAAAACCACGTAGCAGTGGATGATTTTTTACAGTAAGACCATAGGGGAAAATACCAAACATCTTTGCAGGAAGAATTCTTTTATTTACACCATAATAATGATACAGCGCTGCCTGAGCACCCCAGCAAAGACTCATTGTAGAATAGCAGTGAAATTCTGCCCAATCCAGATATTTAACTATCTCCTGCCAATAATCAACATCCTCAAAATCGTAGGTCTCAACAGGCGCACCAGTCATCAAAAAAGCATCATAATAACGGTCCTTAATATCATCAAATTCTAAATATGCTTTATCAAGATAGCTATTATCAGTATGAGTAGTTTCGCGACTTACAGTACGACAAAAATCAACTTCAATCTGCAAGGGAGAATTTCCTAAAAGACGCAGCAGTTGAATTTCTGTAGGCTTTTTTAAGGGCATTAAGTTCAATACACAAACCTTCAAGGGACGTACACGCTGACTGTGAGCACGTTCCATTGTCATAGTAAAAATACCCTCTTCATGTAATTGGTCAATAGCAGATAGGTTGTCATTAATTTTAATAGGCATAATATTTTCCTCCTTCAATTCCTAAAATAATAACTACAGGACTTGCGGAGCAATAAAAAAGCTTCCGTTCCTGTAAAAATACAGGGACGAAAGCATAGCTTCGTGATACCACCCTTATTCACCCATATGTCACCACATGAGTCTCATCAAGTACGCAAGGATTGATTACCTTTTAATACTCCAGCACTGTAACGGGTGCACCCGGACGACCTAAATGCCAAGCATCTCAGTCCATCAGCTCCAAGACCATCTTCGGCAATATCCCCTGCTCCTCCTTGCACCAAAATAGAGGCTCTCTGTGCCAGGCTCCTTTGCTTACTCTTCTCTTCATCGCTAAAATATTTTTGATATGCGTTAGATGATACAGCACATCAACGCCAAAGTCAACAAAATTATAGCATTTCTTTCATTTTTTAATATACTGTGTTAGCTTTGTAAAGGTTATTACAATTTTACTAATAAAATAAGCTCCACTATTTTATTAATGGAGCTCTGATAAGAACAAACAAGAAAATGTAGTACGTCTAGGAGCGATAACAAAGCAGATAAAAATTCTACTGCTCCGCAAATCAGAATGCTACTAATTTAACACAACTATGCTTCACTAATCCAGGAGAATGCCCCAGATGCAAGGCAGAGCGACGACGGCGTACTGACTAGTACGTCTAGCAGATGGAATATTATACTGAGTCTGCTCCAATATAATACTCACCCAATTTTCGACTAACCATAACCAAAACACCCAAAACCCAAAACAGCAATCCCATTTGCGTATTAAAATACACATGGTCCGTCAAACCACCAACAGCAATACCTATAGTAGCCAAAATGTATCCTTGACCAATGGCTCTAAGCCATAGAACACGGCCTTTAAATGCTAATTGCCAACCATTGTAGACAAACATTGCCCACACCGCCATAAATACAATAAACCCTTGCCAACCAAGCTCCGCCAGCACATTTAAGAAAATATTATGACAATGATACATTATTACACTAGTATCAGCCAAATAATAATTATATTCAGGATAAACAAAACGATAACCGTACCAACCCACTCCCATGGGAAAATCCTCAATAATCATTTTTGTGCAATGCAGATAGGCAAGCCGCAAAGCTGCAGAAGTATCCTGACCACTAGTGATGGATGCCAAACGCTGCATAACAGCATTACCGCCAACAAACAAAGCCACCGCACCACCTGCCATAATGGGTAAAAATGCCTTGCGGTAAAAAAGTGCACAATAAGCCAAAAGCATAACAGCACAAGCAAGCCAGTTGCCACGAGAATATGTGTAAAGAAGACATAATGCTGCTAAAATTCCTGTTACAAGAAATCCTATACGCAGTCTATTGTTTTTTCTAAAAACATTAAAAAATGCTGCTGCATAGGCAATAACTAAAACAAGATAGCCTGCAAGAATGTTAGGATTAACTAAAGTAGAATAAACACGCACCTTTAAATCTGGAAACTGCGCAGGATCCACCCAAATGCCCTCAGCAGTCACTCCTAAGAATTTTTGAGCAATACCAATGCTGCTTACTAGCAAAGAAACTACAAGAAATACGACTATAAGCTGGATTGGTCTTGGCAGCGTAAAAAATTGCTTCCATCCTTGTTCATCCGCAAGCTTTTCACCGCCAAAAACCTGTGGTCTTTTCCACCCATAACGCAAGAGTACAAATACCATGGCACTGTACTGACCTGCAACATACACATAGTTCCAAGAAGAAATAAACTGATTACGTGAAAAATGTAGCGATGCCCATCCTGCAATAAAAAGCAAAAACAAAAGAGCCTGCTGCCACTCCTTAAGAACAACCGGCTGCTGACGCCCCTTTTTTAAAGCAACAAATACGGCCGATAAAAAGGTCAACGCCGTACAAACAGCAGCCAGCTCCTGATGCAAAGGAATAATAGCCACAGTAAACAAAAGCATATAATATATCTTTTCGTCGAGCATTGTTGCCAGACTGCGTAAATTCATAAACACACATCTCCATTTTTATTCTTAGGATAATAAGAAAATTTCGTCATCATTTTTATATAATATGACGTTTATCTTTTAATTTTATCATTTTATAAAATATCCTTCAAATGTTAATTTCTCGAAGCAATGATTATAATACAAAAGCTCTGACTATGCATAAAATCCACATAACCAGAGCTTTAGCCATCTAATACTGCTTTTATCATTTACGCAATAAACCTCATACTAATAAAAACAAGAGCGTCACAGCCGAAGCCATGACGCCCTTGAAAGGTTGAGCTATTTTAATTTTAATAATTAATATCAAAGATACAAGATATTCTACCAATTACCCAAAAAACGATAGTACATTATCTTGCACGTTATTGAGTGAAATTAGAAGCTATAACGAACGCCTGCATTCCATTGCCACGGAGTAGCAACGTCACCGCCGTAGGTTTTTTCTACGTCAAAGTACAGATAGGTTGCATCGCTCAGGTTGTAGTTAGTGCCTACGCCTACCTCGAACCAGCCACCGCCAAGGTCAGCTTCCATCACTCTCTTATGTCCTTCAGAATCAGTAAAGCTTACAGCTGTCTCACCATCAAAATCATACAAATAGGAAGCACGTACATATACATTTCCTTGCTTGATATCTCTGCCCAAACGGAAGCCAAGACGACCAACAAGACTGTCCATATCCTCTTGTACAACTTTATTGCCTTGCTTATTAACATAATCAGCCTCAGTTACTCTGCCATAAGTCAACTCAACTTGAGGCTCAATCCAGAAGCCGTTTTCTTTCTCAAAACGTTTGCCATATTCAGCACTTACGCTATAGCCATTAGTTGCATATTCGCCACTTAAAGTATCTTCAGCAACATTGAATTCATGCTCTAAACGACCATATTTAGCAATTAAGTCAACAAAGCTGCCGTCTTCACTTAATTTGCTGCCGTAGAAAGCAATGCTCTTGTGAGTATTTTCGCCACTGCCACTAGCAAAATCGCTGGAACCATCTGTATAGCTTACAGCTGCACCAACAGTCCATTCAGGATTTGTGCTTAACTTCTCATCATAGCCTAATTGATATGTATTATACTGGTTATCAATGCTGTTGTAATCAGCCTGACCACGTACCATACGAACCCAAACACCATGCTGACCATTGCTATCACGAAGCTCGCCAAGACGTTTATTCATATCATTGTTTTCTTGACGCCAAGTCATAAGTGCATTAGTAGTAGTATCTAAAATGCCATAGACGTTAGTGTTTCTCTTAATTTGAATATTCTCTATCTTACCTTTTTCAGCAATAGAACCACTTGCACCATCAAAAATAGTGCTTGCCTCCTGTTCAACGGTAGCACCTACGCCAGCGGAAGTAGTAGGTATTGCGTCAGAACCATTAGAATCGTCTGTGAACTGTAAAACATTTCCAGCGGACTTTAAATCTTCGGCTGCATTACCAGTGTTATTTGCACCATCAGCAATAATCACTATCTTCTCAGAATTATTTTTTACAATGTCACTGTTATTGGAAATGTATACTTTAGAATCACTAGATGTATCAGCTACGTGTACAGTTAAAGAATCAGCATTTACATTAATTTTAGTACCATCCCAATCTGGTTTTAATATCTTATTTGCGCCAAAATCAACCACAGCATTTTTAGCTAAATTGATATTAATATCTCCACTAATTTCCATTTTTGGTTTAGCCCATTCATTATCGGTACACGCATATAGCTTGCCATTTTCAGCTAAATTAATGTTTCCAAGGACAAACTTACCAACAGAATCTTCTTTACCATTAGTTTGTAAAGTCAACTCTCCAGACTCAACATTTAATTCAGCAACAGAAACCTTACTGTTACCATTTGCTTGAATTTTACCCTTACTGGATTCACTGGTTACTTTACCAAAAGATACATTAGAATCGTCAGTTACCTCTAATCTAGCATCACCTGCTCCTTTTAAAGTAATGTTAGATGTGATATTTAAATCATTACCAGTAAAGCTTGAACCGGTTTTACCGCCCTTACTTTCAATAATAATATTTTCTACATCATCCAAAACTTCATTATCAGTTACCAAAAAACCAGTCTGATTATTTGTAGTAGAACCGATAATATGTAACAATTTAGTATGCACATCAGCAGTTAACGGATTGGTATAATAACTATCATTAGTTCCTCTATAAACAAAGCTTTCTGTAGCAACTATTTTTTTACCGCCAATAATTGTACCAGCATGTGAGTGTTGTGTTATATCCAATTTTTTTGTTTGAATTTCACCAGTATTAGTAAAAGCGCCAGTTACAGTAATGCTCTCACTAGCAACTACTGTACCTGCGTTTTTAAAGCTTTCGTTTGTGCCAACTGCGATAACAGGCTCATTCTTAGTTACACCATTAGCAACATCAACATTAGCTGCCAACACACTGCCAGTAATGACAAACGCCATCAAGGAGCCTAATACCATACTTTTTTTGAGTACATGTTTTTTCATAAAACTCACAACCTTTCATCATTTTTAACACCAAACCTACAGTATGCAATTTTTATTTTACCGGCACTCAACCGTTAAGAAGCCTATTTCTGTTACAAACATTATAATCAAAAACATTTGTATTGATATATTCACAACACCGACTGTTTCGTTTTAAACAAAAATATTCTTCAAGGAAAGTATAGCACTTTGTCCCCCCCAGTCAATCAAATGTATATCGAGTACATTTGATTATTGCGCTACGCACACATACACTTCAAAAAATATATGCTCTGACCATACTGAACAACGCAGTATAATCAGAGCATAAATTAGATTTTTTCTTAACCCTAAGCAATGTACATGGAAATCATTTATACTTCCTTACGAGATAAATTGCATAAAAATCAAGGACGTCACAGCCGAAGCCATGACGCCCTTGAAATGTTGGGATGATTTTAAACATACCCCTCAGTCAGCTACGCTGACAGCTCCCCTTAATAAGGGGCGCCAAGAGGTCGTGTTACTAATATATATATGCCATTAAATTTACGCCGAACTCCCGCCCCACCTTACTCAAGGATCAAGGTGAATTGGCCGATAGGCCAAGAGAGGGTGGCCTAGGCCAGCTGTCAACGAACACAGTGAGTTGACTGGGGAGCGAGCTGCGAACGTAGCAGATGGTGCGTTGCCTCTCTGTTCAACAGAATGCTTCTTCATCAACACGCCTATGTTCTCAGACGCAGGAGAACGTGACAGATGCGAAGCTTAGCTGCTTCCGTTCCCCTTAGTAATGAATCAAAGCAAATTGGCCGTAGACCAAGAGAGCAGTACAAGTAAATTATTTAACGTTCCTTATTCGTTAAACGGTACGTTTCTTTCAAGAACATTAAACGTAAAAACGTCCTGACCAGCTGCAAGCACACAGTTAGTCAGGACATTGCCTTAATTATCAATTTCTAAAATATTTAATTATTAGTTTTTCAAGCAGAGCAAAGATTTTACTTCACTTGAATTGCCATTTCCTCAGCCAGCTTTTCAACCTGGCTCACAGTCAAACCGGTCAGCTCTACTACCAGCTCTATAGGAGTATTTTTACGCAGCATATTCTGAGCAACCCTAGTTACACCTTGTTCTCTGCCTTCTTCCAGGCCTTTCTTTAAGCCAATCTCCAGGCCTTGTTCTCTGCCTTGGTTTATCAATGCCTCACTGAATTCACACATAGTATAAATTCATCCCTTCTCGTCCTTAAGATAACTTACTCTTTCAGCCAGCTCCTTATAGTGCATATCCTTTGGCGATTCACAGAACATATCACTCATTAAACATCCTAATGCCGTATCATCCTGGATTTCTCCGTTAATATAAAGTATATGGGCACCGTCATGAATTTGATTGCCGCTATGCATAAAACAACGCTCAACGCTGTAGCTTGGCAAGCCTTCGCCCCATACATCTTTTTCAGTTATGAAGATAACATAGGTATCTACCAAATCATTGTATTTCTTGCCCTTGGGCAGAGCATAGCTGTCCAGCATAGCGCTGTGATAGCGGGCTCTTTTGGCCGAAGCGTCCTTATTTACGCGCTGTATTTCAACATCGTAATGCTTGCCTTCAGAATCAACAGCATATATGTCCAGTCGCACGGAGTGGCCTTCTATACTGTCCAAAAAATACTGAGTTTTGGTCGTTTCCACTTTAAGTGTAGCATTATTTAAAATTACTTGCAAGAGTATCTGACTACATTCATTGCAGCCGTCAAAAGCCTTGGTCATGAGCATATCATCAATAAGACGCAGCTTTTTAATTTGAGCTATTGTTTCTTCACGAGTAAAACTCCTGGGAACCTTTTTAGTCAAAATTTTCACCATCCTTGTACAAATTTAGCGGTTTTGCCACTTCGTCCTATACTTCCAGTACTTAAATTGGGATAATCGCCCCCTATACAAAAAAAGAGCAGTAATACATCTCTGTACTACTGCTCATAAATTCAATTATGGCTTCCATATGAAGTTGATTACATTGTACATTATTTGGGTAAAAATTGCAATTCTCTAGCTAACGCAGCAGATGGTTAGTTGCCTCTCTGTTCAACAGAATGCTTCTTCATCAACACGCCTATGTTCTCAGACGCAGGAGAACGTGACAGATGCAAGACGCAGTGACGAAGGCGTACTAAAAGTACATCTAGGAACTGAAACGCAGCAGATGATGCGTTATACTGCGTCAGTTCAGTTTATTACGCTCTTCTTCCAAAAGAACCTTTTTAAACTCACCAACAAGATACAAGCTGCCACAAACACAGATAATGCCGTCCTTGCCAGCTTCGTTAAATGCCTTATGATAAGCTTCAGCCAAACTGTTCATAGGCACAGCATTTGCACCAACCAAACCAGCCAGTGCATCTGCTTCAGCAGCACGAGGTCCACCGTCAGCACGAACGGTATAAACTACGTCATCATTATGGATAAGGGTTTTGATAACACCGCTCATATCCTTATCACCCATCATGCCAAAAACAAAGTGCACCTTTTGACCAGGATAGTATTTATCAAGAGCACTGCGCAGTGCTTTAGCGCCATCAGGATTATGAGCACCATCCAAAATAAGGTCAGGCTTTTGGCTTACGCGCTCCAAGCGACCAGGCCAAATGGTGTTGGCAACGCCAAGGTGCAATGCCAGCTCATTAATTCTATCGTCCTGCTTAGATACCAGCTTGGCAGCTACGATTGCTACGCTAGTATTTTTGATTTGATGCTCACCAGGCAGCTTAATTTCATAGTCAGAAGCATAAAAATCACCTGCGTGAAGAGTAAACTTTTGACCATCCATGGAGCTTTCTACCTCCGTGCCATAAAATGCTTTGCCATAAAGATATACCGGCGCTTCCTTAAACATAGCCATGGTAACAATGGGACCTAAAGCATTATCTCCCTCAGCAGCAGTAACCAGAGGTACCTTTTCCTTGATAATGCCAGCCTTTTGCATAGCAATACGCTCTACGCTATCGCCACAGCGGTCGGTATGGTCTAAAGAAACATTAGTGATTACAGATACTACAGGAGTAATAACATTGGTGGAATCCCAAAGGCCACCCATGCCTACCTCAATAACAGCATAATCTACCTTTTCCAGATAAAAATACAAAAAAGCTGCTGCAGTTAAAATTTCAAACTGAGTAGGCTGTTCGCATACACCCTTTTTCACAATGCTATCTGCTGCAACCTTTACTGCAGTAATAGTAGTAGCAAAGGCTTCATCGCTAATTTCTTCACCATTCATGCAAATTCTTTCATTATATCTTACCAGATGAGGAGAGGTAAACTTGCCTACCTTAAGGTTTGCAGCCAGCAGAATATTGGTAATCATGCTGGTTACAGAGCCTTTACCATTGGTACCAGTTACATGTATAGTTTTAATTTTCTGCTCAGGGTTGCCCAGCTCTCTAAGCAGCCCTTCAATTCTTTCCATTCCTAATTGAATACCAAATTTACCTAGGTTTTCTAAATAGGAAAGGCTTTCTACATAATTCATAATTCATCCCCCATTTATAATGGAAAAGTACAAGAGCAATTTAAGTGCCCACCTTAGCAGGCACCAAATTGCTCCGAAAGTACAATATTATAAGGTCTTCAAATATTCCAAGCGTTCTAGAATTGCTGCTTTCTTACCATTCAGCTCTTCTGCTTTAGCTTTTTCTTTAACAATTACAGCCTCAGGAGCTTTTGCCAGGAAGCCTTCATTGCCAAGCTTACCTTCTACGCGGCTCAGCTCTTTTTCAATAGTGGTCAGTTCTTTGTTCAGACGTTGGTTTTCTTTTTCAACATCAATCAAGCCAGCCAGAGGCAGATATACCTCAATGCCGCTTACAACTGCAGCCATTGCGTTTTCAGGCTTAGCAGCAGTATCTTCAAGAACGGTCAGCTCGCTGATTGCGCCCATCAGATGTACATAGTTAGCATTAGCCTCTACACCAGCCTTCAGGTCAGCAGCAGCCAGCATAATTGCAGGAACCTTCTTTCCAGGCGGTACATTTACTTCTGCACGCATGTTACGGATAGCCTTAATGCTTTCCATAATTGCACCCATCAGACGCTCTGCTTCGTCATCCATTAAGGACTCTTCAGCTTCAGGCCACTTGGAAATCATAATGCTGGAAGCCTCGTGAGGCAGGCATTGGTAAATTTCCTCGGTGATGAAGGGCATATAAGGATGGAGCAACTGCATAGCACTGGTCAGAACCTTAGCCAGTACATGCTGAGCGGTTGCACGCTCTTCAGGATTTTCTTTATTATACAGACGAGGCTTAGCAAGCTCGATATACCAGTCGCATACCTCGCCCCAGATGAAATCATAAATCATGCGGCCAGCTTCGCCCAGCTCAAATTTGCCCAGCATCTCGGTAACACTCTTAGATGTATGCTGCAGACGGGACAGAATCCATTTATCAGCCAGAGTATACGGAGCCAGCTTAGCATTAGGATCGTAGCCCTCCATGTTCATCAGAGCAAAGCGGGATGCGTTCCAAATCTTATTAGCAAAGTTACGAGTAGCTTCAACGCGTTCCCAATAGAAGCGCATATCGTTGCCCGGAGTGTTGCCGGTAATCAGCATAAAGCGCAGGGTATCAGCGCCGTATTTTTCAATAACTTCCAGCGGATCAATGCCGTTGCCTAAGGATTTAGACATCTTGCGGCCTTGGCTATCGCGAACCAGACCATGGATGAATACCTTCTCGAAGGGAATTTCCTTCATAAATTCCATACCCATGATAAGCATTCTTGCTACCCAGAAGAAAATAATATCGTAGCCAGTTACCAGAACGCTAGTAGGATAGAATTGCTTCAGCAGCGGATCATTGTCGGGCCAACCCATAGTAGAGAAGGGCCACAGAGCACTAGAGAACCAGGTGTCCAGTGCGTCCTCATCTTGGTGAATATTGGTGCTGCCGCATTTCGGGCAAGCAGTCAAATCAGTACGGGATGCATGCATTTCGCCGCAGTCATCACAGTACCAAACAGGGATACGGTGACCCCACCAGATTTGACGGGAAATACACCAGTCACGGATGTTATCCATCCAGCCAGTATAGGTTTTGGTAAAGCGTTCAGGAACAAATTGGGTACGACCGTCTTCAACACAGTCAACAGCAGCCTTAACCAAGGGCTCCATTTTTACGAACCATTGAGTGGATACCAAGGGCTCTACTACGCAGCCGCAGCGTTGGCAATGACCAACAGCATGGGAATGCTCTTCGATTTTTACAAGGTAGCCTTGCTCCTTCAGGTCGTTGACAATATTTTTACGGCACTCTTCACGAGTTTGACCTTCATATTTACCTGCTTCAGCAGTCATGAGACCGTTCATGCCGATAACAACGATGCTAGGCAGATTGTGACGAATACCCATTTCATAGTCATTGGGGTCATGGGACGGAGTAATTTTAACTGCACCAGTACCAAACTCCAAATCTACATAATCGTCAGCGATAATAGGAATCACGCGGTCAGTTAAAGGCAGACGTAATGTCTTGCCAACCAAATGACCGTAGCGAGGATCAGCAGGATTTACAGCTACAGCAGTATCGCCCAGCATGGTTTCAGGACGAGTGGTAGCAATAGTCAGATATGTACCCTCTTCTTCAACAACAGGATATTGGATATGCCACAGATGACCAGGATCATCCTTATGCTCAACCTCAATATCGCTCAGTGCTGTATTACAATTTACACACCAGTTGGTGATACGGGTACCTTTATAGATAAGTCCCTTTTCATATAAGGAGCAAAATACCTCACGAACTGCCTTGGAGCAGCCTTCATCCATAGTAAAGCGTTTACGCTCCCAGTCGCAGGAAACACCTAAATGCTTCAGCTGATTGATGATGCGGTCACCATATTGGTCCTTCCATTCCCAAACGCGTTTCAGGAACTCTTCACGACCCAGGTCATAACGAGTTTTGCCTTCTTCTTTTTTCAATACTTCTTCTACTTTGATTTGAGTTGCCAAGCCAGCATGGTCATAGCCAGGCATCCACAGGGTATTGTGACCCATCATACGGTGCCAACGAATCAGGATATCCTGCAGAGTGTTGTCCAATGCGTGACCCATATGCAGCTGACCGGTAATATTCGGAGGGGGAATTACAATACTGAAGGCTTCCTTACCTTCTTCAACCTCCGCATGGAATAAACGATTTTTTTCCCAGTATTCATACCACTTCTTCTCAACAGAAGCAGGGTCATAAACCTTAGGAATGTTATGCTCTTCTGCCATTTCTATTCCTCCTAAAATAATAATGATAATTAACTTATTTAGGCTCAGACGAAGCTGAGCAATAAAAAACGTCCTGCTCAAAATGAACAGGACGTATAAACGCGGTACCACCTATCTTCCCCATGTCAATTATGCAGCCTAAACACATCTGCTAATCATGAGGCACTCAAACACGTAACGTGTGTAAACGACTGCACCTACTTTAATTTCAGCACAGCAGCTCCCGGACTACAGTTAACCCTTCCCGCAACAGCTCTCACCACAACGCTGCTTCTCTTGGCCGGGGTTTGAGGATAACCCTTCCGTTCCTAGCTATTTAAGTATATTGCTATGCCTTATATCTTAACAATTTAATAGACCAGTGTCAACAGTTTTATAGTCAGCCTAACAAAATAAATACAAAAAGACTGCCGCCATCCTTTATGGACAGCGGCAACCTTTTCACCCTACTTTCAATTTGGAAGGAATTTGTCTGAAAAATGGGTAAGTTTGTATGTGTATGTTTTTTTAAGTAATCTTCTTCAGGGAACTCTTTGGGATTGGAGAATGCTAACGAACCTGAAGAATAAAATTACTTTTTAGCGTTAATACCCTTTAGCTGTGTACAGTGTCCACAGCCTCCGGAACAGGAGCTGCAGCCAACGCATCCTCCACTTTTTTGGGTTTTCAAAATGCTTTTAGCTGCCAAATATACAGCCGCAATAATTACCAAGCCAATAATCCATGTTGCCATTACAGCACCTCTTTTCTAAAACCATTTTAGGAGTGTTGCAGGCGGCCTGATTGGAGGGAGCAGCCGCCTGCCTATATAACTCTTAGCGAGCTTCTACACTCAATACATTTGAACTGCCTTTTTTGGCAGGACGAACAAGCAGATATATAAAGCCAATCAGCATTACTACTGCTATAGCAGCGCCAGCATCAAAAGCTTCGCCACCAACCAGCACCTTGCCCAGCTGATAGATAATCAGACAAACGCTGTAAGCATACAGATTTTGGAAGCAAATGGTTGCCCATGTCCACTTGGTGCTGTTCATCTCTCTGCTCATTGTAGCAATAGCTGCCAGACAAGGAGAGTTTAGCAGGTTGAACACCAGGAAGGAGAAGGCTGCCACAGCACTGGGGAACATTGCCATTACAGCATTCCACAGATCAGGCTCTTCTTCAGTAGCCTCTGCCAGACCGGACAAAATAGCCATAGTACTTACTACAGCCTCCTTAGCAACAAAGCCAGAGAAGGCTGCTGCTACGGATTGCCAGCTACTAAAGCCCAAGGGAGCAAAGATAGGAGCAATAGCACTACCAATTACTGCCATGAAGCTTTCTTCAACATTTTCTACCATTGCCAAGCTACCATCAACCATACCACAGCTTGCTAAGAACCACATTACTACGCAGCACAGGAAGATTACAGTACCAGCTTTCTTCAAGAAGCCAGCTACACGCTCCCAAGCATGAATTAATACATTTTTCAACAGGGGCATATGATAAGGCGGAAGCTCCATAACAAAGGGAGCAGGTTCGCCTGCAAACAGCTCAGATTTTTTCAGAATAATGCAGGAGGTTACCACTGCAAAGAAGCCTAAGAAGTACATGATAGGTGCCATGTACCATTCACCACCCATAATCGCACCGGACAGTAACGCAATAACCGGCAGCTTAGCACCACAAGGAACAAATGTGGTTGTCATAATAGTTAAACGACGATCCTTTTCATTTTCAATAGTACGTGTTGCCATAATACCAGGCACACCACAGCCAGAAGAAATTAGAAGAGGAATAAAGCTTTTACCACTCATACCAAATTGGCGGAAGAAGCGGTCCATAATGAAGGCAACACGAGCCATGTAACCACAATCTTCTAAGAAGCTCAGCAACAGGAATACAATTGCCATTTGAGGAGCAAAGCCAATAGGTGCACCAACACCACCGATAATACCATCAACAACCAAGGAAATAATCCAGTCCTCTGCTCCAGCAGCCTCTAGCTGAGCCGCAGCCCAAGGCATAATCCATTCGCCAAAAAGCGTATCATTAGTAAAGTCCGTTACGATAGTGCCAACAGTTTCTACAGCAATGTAATATACAAGGAACATTACTGCAGCAAAGATTGGCAGTGCCAAAAAGCGGTTTGTCATAATACGGTCAATCTTGTCGGAGGTGCTTACACCAGTAACGCCTTTTTTAACAGCTTTCCCTACAAGCCTACCAATATATTCGTAACGCGCATTAGTAATGATGCTTTCGCTGTCATCATCCAACTGCTCTTCGCAGCAGGAAATAATTTCTTCAAGCTTCGCTTTTTCAGCTTCAGAAATCTTTAAGGATTTATAAACCTCATTATCTCGTTCAAACAGCTTTACTAATAGCCAACGCTCACCAGCACCACAAGCACGCTCACCCACAAGCTTTTTGATATTCTTTAAAGCCTGCTCAACCTCTTCAGGGAAGGAGATATATTTAGGAGCTACACTCTTAGTAGCTTCTAAGGCCTTGTACATTGCGTCCTTGGTTCCCTCACCGCTAATAGCAGCAGCTTCAGCAACCTTACAGCCTAAAGCCTTTTCCAAAACAGCAACATCAATTTTATCACCGTTTTTACGAGAGATATCCATCATATTCAGCGTAATTGCTACCGGAATTCCCATCTCTAAAAGCTGTGTTGTCAAATACAGGTTACGTTCAATATTGGAGCTATCTACAAGATTCAAGATAGCATCTACCTTATTATCCAAAAGATAATTTCTGGAGATTACTTCCTCTAGTGTATACGGAGAAAGAGAGTAAATACCTGGCAAGTCAGTTATTGTCACTTCCTTATTACCCTTAAGCTTGCCCTCTTTCTTTTCTACAGTTACACCAGGCCAGTTACCCACATATTGATTAGAGCCTGTCAACTCATTAAACATAGTTGTTTTACCACAATTAGGGTTACCAACTAAAACAATCTTCACTTCATTCATTCTTTCCCACCTCATTCTACAGCTATGCTTTCAGCTTCACTTTTACGTAATGTCAGTTCATAGCCTCTTACGGTTACTTCTATAGGATCACCTAATGGTGCCAACTTACGCACAAAAATCTCAGTTCCCTTAGTAATACCCATATCCATTATTCTGCGCTTTAATGCGCCTTCGCCAGCCAGCCTTTTTACTTTTGCTGTCTCGCCAGCCTTTACATCCTTTAAGGTTTTCATAATGCCCTCCTAGCCTTAAATATAAATTTTAGATGCCATATTCTTGCTTAAAGCAATCCTTGCATCCTTTACGTTAACAATCAAATTGCCATCAAATTCTGTAATGATAGTTATTTCTGCGCCCTCTACAAAACCCATATTCTCTAAATGGCGCTTTACATCATTCTTACCACGTACAGCAGCAATTTTATTTACTTCTCCAGTTCTGGCCATCAAAAGCGGCATCATTTTAATCCTCATACCTTTCTACGCCAACCAGATTTTATTAGTTAGCTTTAGTTAACTTATGTTATGAGTTTACATCAACTTGCTATTTCTTGTCAAGAATTTTTTATAAATTCATAGGCTAACTATACAGCTAAGTTAGCCTATGCTTTCTATTTTGTGTTTATTTTTTTCGTTTTACCAATGTAGATTGTTGTACATTTTCTCTATTTAGAACTATTATTATTTTAAATTTATCTCAATGCTTTTTCACACAAGTGCTTCATAAAAGTAAATATAAAAATAGCTTCCCACTGCGTCTGTCCTTCGCAGTAGGAAGCTATTTTACTAAAATCCTGAATAACACAATGTCCAACGCATATATCACTGAAATTATTCAAGAGGAAAATAAAAGCATTTTTGATTGTAAAGCTTTATTAAAATTGTGTAAGAATTGTCTACATATATAATATTTTTAAGAAGGAAAATCTATAATATATCAACTAACAACTGCTCCAGCTGCAGGGAAGAACGGCCACACAGCAGGAATAACAACGATGGAAACAACCAGGCAAACAATAACTAGGCCTGTACCACATTTAATGTAGTCCATAAATTTATATTCGCCAGGACCAAGCACCAATGTATTAGGAGGTGTTCCTACAGGAGAAGCAAAGGCACAGCTAGAAGCAATCAGAACTGCCATCAATACAGCCTTAGGAGATGCGCCAATCTGAGCAGAAAGGGCAATACCAACAGGACAAAGTAAAGCTTTGGAAGCAGTATTGGACATAAACTGAGTAAGAATAACAGCCAGGATGAAAAGCACTGCAGTAACAAGATATGGTGAAGGATTGCCACCCATCATGCTTACAGTAACCTCAGCAATCAGCTTGCCAGCACCACTGGTATTCATAGCATTAGCTACAGGAATCATGCCCGCAAACAAGAAAATAGTAATCCAGTCAATGGAATTATAGGCTTGCTTTTCAGTAATACAGCCAGTAAGTACACAAAGCACTGCACCAACAACAGCTGCAATCTCTAAAGAAACGATACTTGTTGCCATGCACAGAATTACGCCGGACATAATCACACCGCAGATAATCTGTTTTTTGGTGCTGGTGCAGGTTGCATCAATTTCCTGCTCAATTTCCATTGCCATTGCTGCATCAGCCTCACTATGATCAGGCAGGAAGTATTTACCAACAAACATCATGTAAATAATACCAGCAACGGTAATAGGAATACCAATATATGCATACTCAAAGAAACCAAATTGCAGGTTTTCCATACCTGCTGCCTTAAGAGCCACATTAGCCAAAATGTTTGGCGGAGTACCAATGAGAGTAATAGTACCGCCTAAGCCTGCTGCAAAGGCCAGTGGCATAAGCTCACGAGATTTAGAAATTTTAGCATTAGCGCAAATACCCAATACTACAGGAATAAGACAAGCAGTGGTACCAGTGTTAGAAAGGAAGGCGGACATAACTGCTGCAATTACCATAATACCAAACATCAGACTATTTTCACCTTTACCAAACAATCTAACAACAGCGCCACCAATTTTTTGTGCCAGACCAGTATAGAACATCGCCGCACCTACAACAAACATACCACCAAACAAAACTACGGTGGAATCTGCTAAGCCAAGGAAAATTTGCTCTTTGGGAACTAATCCCAGAGCACCACAGCTTACAGCAGCCAAAACAGCTGTCATTGCCAAAGGAATCATTTCAGTTACAAAAAATAATGCAATTACAGCCAAGAGAATTAAGCATTTTATTGCCGGATCCATATTATACCTCCATATTCTATTTTTTTAATTTGAGATTGACATAACTAAAGGAATTCATAAATATTTTTCCATCTTCTCCTCTATGAGGAAAAACCTTACCTTCTTTTTTTCTATTTTCAATTGCTCGATGATAAAATTTCCTGTCAACCTGTTTAAGGAACTCTCTTATTTTGTTCTCCTCTTTCTTTATATCCTCCATGCTTGGATCTAGAGATACATCCATTTACTTCATCTCCTTTCGCAACTTATTTAGAAGAGCACCCTTAACTGCTGTTAATTATACATTATATTCTTAAATAAGAAAAATACTTAATTGGAATAAGTATTATATATCTTTTTATATATAAATAATTGCGAATAAATGTAAAAACCAGCTTAAAGATTTTCAAATTTCATTGAATCCTTAAGCTGGCTCACCACAATATAGCTTGTCATTAAAACAAAATATTCTTAGGACTTTTCCAAACAAATTCTTGTCTAAGCACATGAATGCAGTAATTAAATAAATTATAAATTTTCATCAAGCTACGCTCTTCTCAAATCCTTTACTGCGCGTTTGCTAAGAGCTACGCCCTGAATGCGTTTTACAAAGTCGTCGGAACAGCCCTTACGAAGTGGAAATACTTCTACATGAGAATTACGCTTTTTGCACACAAAATCGAGAATAGAATGTTTATTTTGCTCATTTTTGTTAGTTGTCATATCAGTCACTCCTTTGTTATTAAACAACTTCACTTTCTAAGCATTCATCTTCTTAGGTTGGTTTTATTATATACCATACGCATAAATAATAAAAATATCTATTAGGAATTAATATTATAACTATTTTTATTTGTATAATATTTTTAAATTTAAAGCTCAGCTTCATATTGCATTATATTCTAGACTATGATACCATTACTTAATATATAGTAATCAATACTAGTTGTATTTAAAAAGCAATATGAAGGAGGCATATATTAATTATGGATTTAGATCATTATCGTAATTTTTTGGCCATTGTAGAGGCAGGCAGCTTCACTGGAGCTGCAGATTTTATCCATATCGCCCAGCCAGCTTTAAGCAAACAGCTACGCAACCTTGAGAACTTTTATGGAACTAAGCTAATAATTACTCAAAGAGGCAGTCGCCAAATATTACTTACAGAAGCAGGGCGTGTTCTTTATCAAAAGGCTAAATATATATGTTCTCTGGAAGATTTAGCAAAAAATGAGATAGATAATATAATAGGCGGTGTAATTGGAACGTTACGCTTTAGCATAGCCAATTCTCGTTCTCCTCTCTTCATAGAATCATCACTAAAGGGGTTTTCACTATTATATCCTAATATCAAATGTGAGCTTTATGAAGCCAGCATAGGTGAACAAATGCAGCAAATGCTGAACGGTATCACTGAGCTAGGAATTTTTAGCGTACCAATAAAATATCAAGAAAACTTTGATCTTTTATTTAGACGTGATGAATTTATCGCTGCGGTCTTTAACAAAGATTCTGTTTTTCTTGAAAATGACAAGGATTATATCGAATTAGAAAGTCTTGATAACGTACCAATAAGCATTTCTGCAGGTTCAAGCAACATCTTTATAAAAAATTGTGATGCCGCAAATATTATCCCCCGTATAATTTGCACTAGTACTACCAGAAGTACAGCATTAGAATGGGCTCGTGTTAAAGCAGCCGTCGCCATTGTTCCTGCTGAGGATGGTGAAGACTTTGGCCCTAATTATGTCGTCAAAAAAATTCGCAATCTTGAAGCAGATATCTACAAAACTGTAGTAAAGGTTAAAGATAGGCCACTCTCTGTAGCAGCACAGCACTTCTTACGCTTTTATGCACGTACACGTGGCAGTCAACAGGTTTGTGATTTAGAAAATTTATTAAAAAGAGAAGCAATTTAAATTCTATATTGCTAATAGAAAAGGCTGAAGAATAGCACTACGCATATTCTTCAGCCTTTTTAGCTACCTATATAATTTTGTCTGGTTTTACGCTTTCTTATAAAGTATGCGAATAGAGTTTAGCACACATATCAGAGAAACGCCAGTATCAGCAAATACTGCCGCCCACATAGAAGCATAGCCCATAAGTCCGGCAATCATAATGATTACCTTTACCGCCAAGGCAAAAACAACATTTTGCCAAGCAATTGCACCTGTCGCCTTAGCAATGGATATAGCTCTAGGAATAGCCTTCATTTCAGAATTCATAAACACTACATCAGCAGCCTCAATAGCAGCATCAGCGCCACTACCCATTGCCGCACCTACATTAGCACCAGCAAGTACAGGAGCATCATTAATACCATCACCAACAAACATTACAGAGCCATATTTATTACGTATTTCGTTTAAAGCAGTTAGCTTGTCCTGTGGCAATAGCTTTGCATGCACCTCATCAATACCTGCAGCAGCTGCCACAGCCTTTGCCTCACGCTCAGCATCACCAGTAAGCATAGCGGTTACAACGCCTTGCTTTTTCAAAGCTACAATTGCCTCTTTGGCGTCTTCCTTAATGGTGTCATTAATAAACAGCTGACCATAATATTTGCCATTAACAGCAACAAGAACCTCGCTACCATATTCTGCTTCTGTATAACCACTACAGCTAATTTTATAACGCTCCATCAGCTTTACATTGCCACAAATAACGATTTTCCCGTCTACCTCAGCAACTAAGCCTTCACCAGCAATTTCCTCGAAGCTGTTAGGATGTACAAGAGTAAGTTCTCTTTCTTTAGCAGCATTTACAATAGAAACTGCAATAGGATGGGTAGAAATCTGCTCAGCACTTGCACAAATAGCAAGTATATCGTTTTCAGAAGTGCCATTTGCTTTAATCTCCTGCAAAACAAAGTTACCCTTAGTAATGGTACCTGTTTTGTCCATAACCACAGCAGCAACATTTTTTAATGCTTCCATAGCTACCCCACCCTTAAATAGAATGCCGTATTTAGAGCCAGCACCAATGCCGGAGAAAAATGCTAAGGGTACGCTGAGCACCAATGCACAGGGACAGCTAATAACTAGAAATGTTAGAGCAGTGTAAATCCACTTTTCCCAATCACCAGTAATAAGTGACGGAATAACAGCCGTAGCTACTGCTGCAGCAACTACGAAGGGAGTATACACACGAGCAAAACGAGTAATAAAGCGGTCAATAGCGGGCTTACTTGCAGCAGCATTTTCCACACTATCCAAAATCTTGGTGACCATGGACTCCTCTAAAACCTTTTCCACGCGTATTTTTAACATACCAGTGGTATTAACACAGCCGGAAACAACTTCATCACCATATTTTTTTCTAACTGGTACAGGCTCACCTGTTACAGGAGATGTATCAATAAGGCTTTCGCCATCTATAACCACACCATCCATAGGAATTCTATCACCAACACGTACTAAAAGGATATCACCTACATGAGCAGCTTCAGCAGCAATGACCTTTACTTCATCTCCAATAAGCAGGTTTACAACCTGAGGACGCATATCCACTGCATCCATAATTTGACCCCTGCTTTTTTCAACTGCACGCTGTTCAAAAAATTCACCTAGACGATAAAAGAACATTACGCCAACAGCCTCTTCCCAGGCCTTAATAGCAAAGGCACCTAAGGTAGCAACTGTCATCAAAAAATTTTCGTCAAACACATGACCCTTGGTAATATTCTTTACGGCCGTCCAAACAATGCGTCCACCTAAAAGAATATAGGCAAATACCAGGAAATATAAATGGTATGCTTCAGGAATCATACCTAGCCACTCTGTTACGATGAATACAAAGCCGCCTAAAGCAATTTCAATCAGCTGCAGCTTTTCTCCCAGCTTTTCCAGAAGGCTAGTCTTCTGATTTTCTTTTGTGGCAGCATTAGAGCTCTTAGACAGCTCTACTAAAACAACGCCATTTTCTATATTATCAGTAACAGCCTGCATTTTTTCTAACAAGCCATCATAGGACGCAGCCTTAACCTTAAGCTTTTTAGTTGTAAAGGTCAATACAGCTTCGTCAATCTCTGCCATTTGATTAAGCGCACGCTCAATCTTAGCACCACAGTTAGCACAGTCAAGATGCTGCACCATATAAACACGATGCTCTCCCTGAATATCCTTATGAGAGACAGGTTTCTCATTACGAGGAATTACCTCCACATCAGATTCTATGGATGTGCAAATTTCCCTAATCAATGGAAGTACCGCTTCATGATTAGCAGCAGAAAGACGCAGCTGCTTTGTAACGAAGCTAATATTGGCATAGGTAACACCCGGAAGCTCCTTGATTTTATGCTCCATCTTAGCAGCACAATTAGCACAGCCAAGATTTTTTAAAATATAAACTCGCTTCAACTTATCAGCATCAGGCATTACACAGGTGCAAAGAGCAAGGCTTTTTCCGCACACATCGCAATAATCCTCATGAGGATGGCATTGCTTGCAGTGGCAGTTATCTGGGTGACCTGGCACATGATGGCTGTGCTCGTGGTGGTCATGGCCGCAGCCACAGCTTTCCTCACGATGATGCTCGTGGTGGTCATGGCCACAGCCACAGCTTTCCTCATGATGATGCTCGTGGTGGTCATGGCCGCAGCCACAGCTTTCCTCATGATGATGCTCGTGATGGTCATGGCCGCAGCCACAGCTTTCCTCATGATGATGCTCGTGATGGTCATGGC
>Garth_p2__coassemble_623_pt1 | contig 52113 bp, 44 predicted proteins | sample Garth_p2__metabat2_low_PE_031 | metagenome-assembled genome bin Garth_p2 | reverse complement strand
ATTGTTCAGTTTTCAAGGTTCGTTGTCGTCATGTCCTGACGACTTGTTTATAATACCACTTCATTCACAATGTGTCAACACCTATTGTGTAATACTTTTTACACTTTTTTGCTGTAAACACACGGAGCAGTTGATAAACAGACACTTGATTTTGCTTGCTTAATTCTTAGTAAAAAATATTTAAAATTTTTAAAAATTAGTTGTTTTTCTTGTAAAAAATTCTCTTCTTCAGCCTTTAAATTTCAAATTTCATTCATTTCCATATGTTTATTATCATTTTATGTTAAAAATAAAGACTGCCACAGTAACTGTAGCAGCCCCTTTATAACTAAAACTATTTTAAATTAAGCAGTATAACGTTTCCTTCAGGTGTACTCCAGTCCACCATAATATAGTATACGCCCCTTTCTCCGGTTTCCCAATGTCTTGTAAAACGCTCTATAGGATAGTTTTTATGAATAGCACGCCAACTTGCAAACTTATAGGTAGGCAATATTTGACGCACCCTATCTTCATCTCGCCAAAAAGCAGAGGTTATGTCAAAAATTTCTTCATTCTGCCATTTTAACCATGTCGGCTGCCAGCCGTTTATTTTAGTAAAAACATCGTAGCGCAGTGCTTCCAACAGCTTGTCCTTAGCTTCGTCCACAAATGTTTCATTAATGTAATCATAAAGCAGCTTTGCTGTACCCTTGGCGTTGTGACCTTGCGGGTAATGACCATTTCTCACCCACCATTCAGTTAAACCAACATAAAAGCTAAATGCATCTGCTCCTGATTCACGCAACAAACATCTCAATGTGTATGCAAAATAATCGGTATTGCCAGTTTGGTCAAACACGTTTTCCAAACGCTTTAAAAGCTGCATGTCCTTGTACGGCATATATTTGGTAGCCAAAATTTCGTAGGGTGGCTCGCTCATATAACGCAGGTCATGCTCCATTTGCTCCTTATTCATTTGAGTACCAGGAAGCACCTTCAAAAATCCCAGCTGCAGCATATCAGCGTCAAGACCATATACATCATTAAATGATTTTGCAAATTCCTTTAGGCCTTCATAAGGCAACCCTGCAATTAAGTCTACGTGAATATGCATATTTTTAAAGCTCAAAAGCCGCTTTACATTGCTAGCAAGTCTTTCCCAATTGTCCTGACGATTTATAGCCTTTAATGTAGGCTGATGTGTGCTTTGAATACCAATTTCCATCTGAAAGCGTCCCTTGGGAACATTCTCCAAAAAATTTAAAACCTTCTCTGACAACATATCTGCTTTGATTTCAAAATGAAAGGTCGCCTCAGTATCTAGCTTAGCCAGATACTCCATTATAGGAAGAAAGTACTTCTCATCTAAATTATATGTACGATCAACAAATTTAACTAGCTTTGCTCCTGCTGACACAAAACGGTCTAAATCTGCAAGTACAAGCTCCAACGGACGCTTGCGCACCGAGCGTGAGATTCCAGACAAACAATAGCTACAATTAAATGGACAACCTCTTGTGCATTCATAATATACTATTTTATGCTCAGCTAGAACTTGCTCTAAATCAGGATACGGAAACGGCAAAATGCTCATATCATTAATTACTGTTGTACCACCATTAAGCTCAACAGCACCATTTTTGACATAAGCAATGTGACGTGGAATTTCAAAATCTCCCTGCTCCATTCTCTTCAATAGCTCAGTAAAGCATAATTCTCCTTCTCCCTGAACAATATAGTCGATAGCAGGCTGTTCCTTAAATATACGTTCTGCATCAAAGGCAACCTCAGGTCCACCAACGACAATTTTAGTCTCAGGACGCAGCGTTTTTAGCATATCAATTAACCTAAAAACAAAGAGCCTGCTCCAAATATGCACAGAAAAGGCAAAAACCTCTGCCTGTTCCTCCATAATTCTCTCCAACACAGTTAAAATAGGGGTATTAATTGTTTCTTCTATAAGATTGATTTCGTGTCCCTGTTGACGAGCATATTCCCCAACATAACGCAATCCTAATCCAGTATGAATGTATTTACTATTAATAGCAATTAATGATGCTTTCATGCTTAACTCCTGTCTTTATAATAATGCTGTATCTATTTTACCACAATTTGCTCCTATGTTTTAGTCCCTAGCATCATTTACTTGTAATATACAAATATCAAAGCTATTTCGCTAAATAATCCTCAATATGGTATAATAACAAGCAGAACAATTCCCATTAAAATTATAAGATAAGGAGTGAACTCAATGACTGAAAATAAAAATATCCCTGCTCACGGAAGCTCTGTAAACAGAAACGATATCCCCGCCTCCTGTAAATGGCATGTAGAAGATATTTATCCTAGCGTAGAAGCATGGCGTACTGCCTGTGCAGATTTTAAATCCATGCTGCCCCAGCTTGATGCTTTGCAAGGAACTATAGTTGATGGTGCAAGCCTTCTAAAGGTAATGCAGCTACAAGATGAGCTTGGAAAAATAATTGAAAAGGTTTATGCCTTTGCTTGCCTTCAACGCGACTCTGATAACACCAATCAAAACTTTCAAGCAATGGCTGGTGAGGCTGAAAGTATTGTCGCCGCATATTCCAATGCTCTTTCCTTCATTAACCCCGAACTTTTGGCATTAGGTCAAGAAAAAATAGCTGATATTTTAAAGGAAGAACCACAGCTAGCTCAATACACCCATTACATTGAAGATTTGCTACGTACCTCTAAGCATATTCTTTCTGCTGATATGGAGGCTCTGCTTGCACAAAGTCGTTTAGCAACAGGCTCTGCTGCCAGCAATTTCCGCGCTTTAGTTTCTGCTGATATGAAATTTCCCGAAATTTCTGATGGTAAAGGTAATCCTGCAACAATCAGTGAAGGTAACTACATGCTCAATATGACCTCTGATGATAGAGAGCTACGTAAAAACTCTTTTACTGCACTGCTTTCTACCTATCACAGCTACCGTAACACCTTGGCATCTACACTTACAGGCAGTGCTCGTGCAGCCTTTTTCAATGCAACCGCCCATAAACATGCAAACACATTAGAAGCATGCCTCTTCAATGACAATATTCCAGTAAGCCTGTATGATGGTTTAATTGAGGCTGTTCATGATAACCTTGCTCCTTTACATGATTACATCCAATTAAAGAAGGATGTCCTTGGCTACGATGAACTACACTATTACGATATGTATGTTCCCCTTTCTAAGGCTGCAGACAGCTTCGCTTGTGATTTTGATGAAGCATGTGCTGCAGTAGAAAAAGCAGTTGCACCCCTAGGCGAGGAATATGTTGCAACGCTTCATAAGGGATTGACAGAAGGCTGGATTGACGTTTATGAAAATACGGGCAAACGCTCTGGAGCATATTCTTGGGGCGTATTTGGAGTACATCCTTTTGTTCTTTTAAATTATCAACGTCGCTACAACAGCATCTCTACCCTTGCTCACGAAATGGGTCATGCACTGCATAGCTATTTCAGCAGCAGCTCTCAAACCTATATCAATGCAGATTACACAATTTTCTGTGCTGAGGTTGCTTCAACTACCAACGAAAATCTGCTTTTAGAATATATGCTGCAGCACGCAACAGAAGAGCAAAAAATTTATCTGCTGACCCAATTTCTTGAATCTGTTCGTACTACCGTTTACCGCCAAGTACAATTTGCTGAGTTTGAAAAATACATTCATGAGCAAATTACTGCAGGCAAATCTCTCCAAGCAGAGGCTTTGGAAAATTACTGGTTAGATAGTAATAAACGCTACTATGGTCCTGCTCTTACTATTGATCAGGAGCTAGCTAGTGAGTGGTCACGTATACCTCACTTCTACACTCCCTTCTATGTATATAAATATGCTACCGGATTTTCTGCTGCAACAGCATTTTCCTCTGCTATTCTTAGTGGCGACAAAGAAGCAGTTGCAAAATACCTTGGCTTCCTCCACGCAGGCGGTAGTGATTACTCCCTCAATATTCTCAAAAAGGCTGGCGTAGATTTAACTACTCCACAACCTGTAACCGTAACACTGAAAAAATTTGCTGAAAAACTAGCTGAGCTTAAAGAGCTGCTTGTAAAGAAAAACATGCTTTAATAGTAAATTTATCCACATCAATCCCTATTTAGGTAATAAATATTATAGTAAGAACTTTCTGTAACTCAACGGACGCGTTTCTCAAATGCGTCCGTTTTTTTTGCTTTAACCTAAATTTTACGCTACATTAAAGCAAATAATATATACTGCTCAAATCATTACATTAAATTTTTCTAGCAATGCCATTTCAACGATAATTTTAAAAATATGTGTATGAGCATCAACAAATAACCTTTTCAGCTAACAAAAAACAGCTACTACCACTAGGCAATAGCTGTTATAGCATATTATTCAGTTAGTTCTTATATAAGATTAGTCAAAACTGCCATTTCCATCTTGTCAGCAGGAATAACTTCATTATGTAAGTTTGGCAGCTCCTTTAATGCGGCCATTCTTTCAGGAATTTCAGTGCCAGTCATTTCATGAAGCTTATCTAACATCACAAAGGGATCTTCAGCAGTTACAGTTTTATCCTCTAAAGCAGACAACACGCTGTTAGCAAATTTATACGGACTTGCAGTAGACAATACTACAGTATATGTTTCATCACTAGTCAGGAAACGATATTTGTCCAAAGCACGCCATGCTACAGCAGTATGAGTATCCATTAAATAGCCATAATCATTGTACACTCTATGAATTGCTTCCTTAGTTTCAACCTCATCAATCCAAGCACCAAAGAATTGGCGTTGAATTACCTTCAGCTCTTCGCTATCAATTTTATAAACACCTTCGGTATTTAAACTACGCATGTACTGACTAACCTTTTCTGCATTACGTCCAGTAACGTCATAAAGCAGACGCTCCAAATTACTGGAAACAAGAATATCCATAGACGGAGAAACTGTTTTATAAAATTCGCGTCGTTTGTCATAGGTACCAGTATTAATAAAATCTGTCAGAACATTATTGCTGTTAGAAGCACACAAAAGACGGTCAACAGGTAATCCCATCAGCTTTGCATAGTAACCAGCAAGAATATCACCAAAATTACCAGTAGGAACTACAAAATTAATGGGGTCACCCAAAGCAATTTTGCCTGCATCTACTGCATCTATATAGGCACTAAAATAGTAAACGATTTGAGGAACTAAACGCCCCCAGTTAATGGAATTAGCAGAGGAGAAAATATAACCCTTGTTTCCTAGTTCACGAGCCATAACCTCATTGCCAAAAATTTCCTTAACGCCACGCTGCGCATCATCAAAATTGCCTTCAATACCAAAAACCTTAACATTCTTACCCATTTGAGTAATCATTTGCTTCTTTTGAATATCACTAACACCATCACAGGGATAGAAAACAATAATTTCTGTGTTTTCTACATCGGCAAAGCCCTCTAATGCTGCCTTACCGGTATCACCAGAAGTTGCTACTAAAATAACTACCTTATGAGTTTCACCAGTTTTTTTCATAGAACGAGTCAAAAGCTGGGGCAAAAGCTGCAAAGCCATATCCTTAAAGGCACTAGTAGGACCATGCCATAGCTCTAAAACACCTGTATTTTCATTAACCTGTACCAATGGAACAGGATTTTCGCCAAATTTTTCGGAGGAATAGGCCTGATTTACGCAATCACGCAGCTCTTCCTCTGTAAAATCAGTCAAAAACTGTAGTAAAACGTCAATAGCTCTTTCAGTGTAAGCCTTGTTACTCATGGACTTAATGTCATTCAAACGCATTTGAGGAAAATGCTGAGGTACAAATAAACCACCATCACTTGCCAAACCGCGTGTAATAGCCAAAGAGGCTGAAACTATATCACTTTTTCCACGTGTACTTTCAAATAACATATCGCATCCTACTTTCTATATGAAAAATTATAATCACTATGGTGCAGTGCTATAATAACATATTTTATAATTCACCACAACAATATTTTTTAAAACACTGTTTGAACAATTTACTAAAATCTTTTTATAAAATTACAAACAACTATTATAATGAGCTTTTAATACCTACTTACATTTATTGTTATGCTTCACTATTAAAAATCAATGGAGCAACAGTAGCTTTAGTAGCCTTTTGCAAATCCTGCGGTGCAGCTATAATTTGCATTCCTCGCTGCCCAGCACTAATAGCAATTTCTTCCCATTTATTACTGCTGTAATCCATATAAACAGGATAGTTCTTTTTAGCACCCAACGGCGAACATCCACCTCTAATATAGCCTGTTAAAGGCAAAACCTCCTTTAGGGCAACAAGCTCTGCTCTTTTATTACCGCTAACTCGCGCTAAAGCCTTTAAATCAAGCTCGCCATCGCCAGGTATTACTGCAAACATAACTCCATTTTTGTCACCACGAACGCAAAGAGTCTTAAATACCTGACTCGCAGGCATACCAACCTCTGCTGCAACATGAATAGCATCCAAATGCTCCTCATCAACAGGATACTCCATTATACGATAATTTATCTTCAACTCGTCTAATTTACGAGCTGCATTAGTTTTTTTATTATGTTTCACTAAGAAAACCCCCTCAAATTATAGAGAAATTTATCTACATTTGTTATAATAACACTATGTAACAGGAAAGGCAAATTAACTGCCATTGTACGCAGCTATTTCCATTAGCAAGCAACTCCTGTGCTGAAGAAAATCACATTTATGCCAAACATAGAGGAATTAATATGGATATGAAAATTATTTTAGGACAGATGGAAGTTGTTCCCGCTCGTCCAGACCTTAATTTTGCCAAAGCAATGGAGCTAGTAGAAAAAGCACACCTTGCTAAAGCTGATATGCTGATTTTACCGGAAATGTGTATCCCTGGTTATTTAATTGGAGATATTTGGGAGCAGCAAAGCTTTCTAGATGACTGCCAATATTATAACAACGAACTTATCAAGGCCAGTGATGATATGATTATCATTTTTGGCAGTATAGCTGAAGAAGAAAAACTGCACAACGAAGACGGTCGTGCCCGCAAATATAATGCAGCCTATATTTGTCAGCATGGTGGGACAATTGGCGGCTATGCAGGACGTAATTTTGTCATAAAAACTAATTTACCTAATTATAGAGAATTTGATGATTCCAGACATTTTTATAGTCTTGAAAAGCTTGCTTGGGAATCAGCATTTAAAATTGAGGATGTTGTATCTCCCATTGAGGTAACCATCAGAGGTCAAAAGCTAGCTATTGGCGTGTTGCTTTGCGAGGACAGCTGGACTGGCAATTATCGTCATGACATGCCTAAGCTTTTAGCAAATAGTGGTGCACAGTTACTGATCAATCTGTCTTGCTCGCCCTACACCATGGGTAAAAACAGAAAACGTCAGCAGCTTTTTAGTGCCCAAGCTCAGAAAAATGTATTACCTATTATTTACTGCAATAATGTAGGTATCCAAAATAATGGAAAAAACATCTTTACATTCGACGGCTGTAGCTGTGCATATAGCTCCGACGGTACTTGCATCAAGGCAGCTAACTCCTTCATAGAAACTACTCTGGAAGTAAAACTTAACCTTAATAATATGGAAATAGCTCAAGGCGATGTTCCTGCTGAATTAGAAGAAATTCCTGCTATATACAAAGCATTACGCTATGGTACAGAAAAATTTCTTGCACAATGCGGTATTAAAAAAATGACCGTCGGTCTATCTGGTGGTATTGACTCAGCAGTAACTGCAGCTATGTATGTAGATATTTTAGGTCCGGAAAACGTACTGCTCCTAAATCTGCCCTCTAAATACAACTCTGAAACCACTCAAAATCTTGCCCAACGCCTTGCTAAGGCAGCTCATACCAATTATGCCTCCATCGGTATAGGCAGCAGCTTTGAGCATACTGTTGAACAACTAGAGAACACACCAATCACATTCTATGCTAATGATACAACCTTTAATCTAAGTATAAATCAGTTAGGTAAAGAAAATATTCAGGCTAGGGATAGAGGTGCTCGCATTATTGCAGCAGCAGCTGCAGCCTTTGGCGGTGCCTTTTCCTGCAACTCCAATAAAGCTGAAATGGCTATAGGCTATGCTACCTTCTACGGTGATATTTGTGGTGCACTTGCTATGATAGGTGATTTGTGGAAATATCAGGTATATGCACTTGGACATTATATGAATCAGGAAGTGTTTAAACGCCAGGTAATTCCCGAAGATATTTTCACTATTCGTCCCAGTGCCGAGCTATCAGATGCTCAAACTGTTGGCAATGGTGGTGACCCTCTTCATTATGAGTACCATGATTATCTTTTCCGCGTCTTTATTGAAAGCTGGAATAAGATAACTCCTGCAGATATTCTTAGATGGTATATTGAAGGAACTTTAGCAGAAAAACTAGGCTGCTCTAAAGATGCCATCAAAAACAACTTTTCAACTGCTGATGATTTTATAAATGATTTAGAGCGTTGGTGGAGACTATTTTCTGGCTTCAGCGTAGCAAAACGCATTCAGGCCCCTCCCCTCATTGCTATTAGCAAACGTGCTTTTGGCAGTGACCATCGTGAAGCGCAGCTAACCCCATATTTTAGCCGCGAATATTATAAGCTAAAAGAGACACTTCTTAAACAAACAGCGTTGTGATAAAAAACAAGGACGATTTCTCCAAACCAGGAGAAACCGTCCTTTTGTATTATTAATTATAGCTCGATATTTTTCACACGTTCAATAGCAGCCTTAGCTTCTAAAATCAAACGCTCCATCACATCTTTACAGGGCAAAACATCATTAAGAACATTAAGGCTTTGGCCTACCATTACGGTACCATTTACAATATCGCCATCAATTAAAGCGAGCTTATTAGTACCAGTACCCATCGCCATCAGTTCAGCATTAGGTGCACCAGAAATTTCCTTTTCAGTATAAGCCTTAGTAAATTCGTTTGCTAAGCAGCGAACACCTAAATTACGGCTATAGCCAGTAGTTGCACTATCAGTATCAGAAGCATTTTTAATAGCATCCTTAGCAGCTTGATGTGCAGGGCACTCTGTAGTCATCAGGAAACGGCTGCCCATCTGTACGCCATCAGCACCCATCAGCAGTGCTGCTGCGATAGCACGACCATCGGAAATACCGCCTGCAACAAGTACAGGAACCTTGGTTACTAAGGGCAATACGTTTTCCATTAAAGCCATAGTGGTTTGCTTGCCAATGTGGCCACCGGCCTCCATACCTTCAACAACCATTGCATCAGCACCAGCTGCTTCTATACGTTGAGCCAGCTTAACACTAGGAACAACAGGAATAACCTTTACACCTGCACTATGGAATCTTTCAATATGAGGAACAGGATTACCTGCGCCCAAGGTTACAAAGGCAGGCTTTTCTTCACAAATTACACCAATTACTTCATCAACATTGGGTGCCATAAGCATCACATTAACACCAAAAGCTTTATCAGTAAGAGATTTAGCTTTACGGATTTCTTCGCGAACCCAGTCAGCACTTTTGCCACCACTACCAATAATACCAGCACCGCCTGCATTAGAAACAGCTGCAGCAAGTTCAGCATTACTGATATGCGCCATACCACCTTGAATAATAGGATATTTTATACCAAGAAGCTCAGTTAATCTTGTTTTCATAAGATAACACCTCACATAAATAGATTATGTATACATTATACACCATTATGCGCTTGATAAAAGTGAAAACTTTTAAAATTCTTTATATCAAACCTCTACAAAACATGTCCCACCCTTATATATAATATTTCAATGTGTAAGCAATGTAACGATTACAGCAACAAAAATCACCAAAGTTTACTAAAATTCTGTTAATTTGCCCAATCATTTGACATCCGCAACTAAAAATTGTAGAATCTTCAATATATCCTCGTAGAAGTATTGACTTTCAATACATAAGATATAAGAGGTTAGTAAATTTTTATTTATGGGAAAGAGGTCTAAATTATGCGTAGTACAGAAGTTAAGAAGGGTTCTACCCGTGCAGCTCATCGCTCCTTATTCTATGCAATGGGTTATACTGAAGAAGAATTAAAGAAGCCGTTAATCGGCATTTGTTGTGCAGCTAACGAAATTATTCCTGGTCATATGCACCTGGATACTATCGCTAAAGCTGCTAAATATGGCGTTCTCGAAGCAGGCGGTACTCCTGTTGAATTCCCGGCAATTGGTATTTGCGATGGTATTGCCATGGGTCACAATGGTATGAAGTATCCTCTTGCAAGCCGCGAACTGGTAGCAGATAGCATTGAGGCTGTTGCTAATGGCCACGCCTTTGATGGTTTGGTGCTTATCCCCAACTGTGATAAAATTGTTCCTGGTATGTTAATGGCAGCAGCACGTTTGAATATTCCTGCTGTAGTTGTTAGCGGTGGCCCTATGCTTCCTGGTCGTATGAACGGCAAGGATATTAGCGTTTCCACCGTATTTGAAGCTGCAGGACGTTTTGAAGCAGGTCAAATTGATGAATGCCAGCTGAGTGAAATTGAGCACTGTGCTTGTCCTGGCTGTGGCAGCTGCTCTGGTTTGTTTACTGCCAATACCATGAACTGCCTTACTGAGGTTTTAGGCATGGGTCTCCCTGGCAATGGTACCATCCCTGCTGCTTACAATGGTCAGCGTATTGCACTCGCCAAACACGCAGGCATGGCTATCATGAAGCTTGTAGAAGAAAATATCTGTCCTCGAGACATCATGACTAAGGAAGCCTTTGAAAATGCTATTACTGTAGATATGGCTATCGGTGGCTCCTCTAATACTGCTTTGCATCTCCCTGCAATTGCTCACGAAGCAGGTATTTCTTTACCGTTAGACTTATTTGATGAAATCTCCTTGAAGACACCCTACCTGACTAAACTGAGTCCTGGTGGCAGTCATCATATCATTGATTTAAATGAAGCTGGCGGTATTCCTGCGGTTATGCATGAGCTTGATCGTCTCAACCTTATCCATAAGGAATGCCATACCGTAGGTGGTAAAACCGTTGGCGAAGTTATCGAACATGCTGAGATTAGACGTCCCGATGTAATCCACACCATTGAAAATCCCTACAACAAAACTGGCGGTATTGCTGTTCTGAAGGGCAATATTGCTCCTGACTGCAGTGTTGTCAAAGAAAGCGCTGTTGACCCCACTATGAAGGTATTCAGCGGTCCTGCTAAGGTTTATGACTCTGAGAACGAAGCAATTGCAGCAATCTGTGCTAAAGAGGTTGTTTCCGGTGACGTTGTCGTAATCCGTTATGAAGGTCCTAAAGGCGGACCTGGCATGCGTGAAATGCTTAATCCTACCTCCGTACTTGCAGGTATGGGTCACGACAAGGATGTTGCACTCTTAACTGACGGACGCTTCAGCGGTGCTACTCGCGGTGCCTGCATTGGCCACATCTCTCCAGAAGCTCGCGAAGGCGGTAATATTGCTTTAATTCAAAACGGCGATATCATCGAAATCGATATTCCTAATCGTACTCTTAATGTTAAGCTTAGTGACGAAGAGCTTGCTGAACGTCGTAAAAACTGGGTATGCCCACCCCCAAAGGTTAAAGGTGGCTACCTGGCACGCTACGCAGCACTTGTAACCTCTGCTGCAACTGGCGCCGTACTCAAGGTTCCTGAATTATAATAAATATCTAACTAAGGCCTTACATGTCAAACCAGATGTGTAAGGCTTTTTTATATGCCATTCTAAAAACAACATAAACAAAAACGACCAACCGAAACGGAAGAAACCTTCTACTCAGTTGGTCGTTTTTGTATTATCGTCATAAATACGCCTAATAATTTACAGGCTCTTAATCCTCTTTAGACAGCTCCTGCATAGTATTTCTCAAATGCTTTTCAATAAGCTTTTCAAGATGTGCCAGCTTTTTAGAATCTACAACATTAAGAGGTACATCGTACAATTCTGTAGTTAACGGCAAATAGTGCTGCTTCATTTCAGCAAATACATCGTTACGAAAAGAATTATAAGAAAAGTAAATTTGATGGCCATGCTCAAAATCAGTATAGTCTAAAAATATTGTTGAACCATTTAAATACACCAAAGGATGCTCCGGATCAATAAAACGTTCAAAGCTGCCAATTTTTTCAGGCAAAGTGCGCCAAAAATCCCATTTTTCAAAGCCTAAGGACTCTGCCTCAAAGCCGTATTCATGGTTGTCCTCGCGCAACATATCCTTCAATATTTCAGGAAGATGTTTTAGAAGCATTTCTCCAAAGCGCTCCCTATCCCTTGCAAAAAAACGCTCATCCCTAAAGGTATGTAGGCCAATAGTTTTTACAGGAACATAATCAAAGGTTTCTGTTGTATAGGTTATATCAAGACGACAATGCTTTTCCTCATTGACATAAGCCACAATATTTAAAATTTGGCCCTTTATACCAGTTCCAGGAACACGCGTAAAACCATTTACTTCCTGCGGAAGCTGCTCTATAAGCCCCCAATCTTTAAGGCTCTCTTCAACCTCAGTAATGCTTGCCAATTTTTCCACCTAACCTATTTCTACAGCTATCATTCATTTTCTAGTAAATTAGGTATTCTATTAAAAATACGCAAGGCATTCTCAAAGAACACCTTTTCATGATACCTTTCAGGAACAATATAGCTAATTAATCTTATGTATGTAGGAATATTTACCAAAGGCCAGTCACTACCATACATTATTCTAGAATAATCACCAAAATAATTCAGACTATCATGAAGCTTACGCCAAATGCTCTTAAATTGGTGGTAGATAACGAGAGGCTTAGGACATCCCTCTAATAGTCCTGACAAATCAATACTTACATTAGGATTCTTCCCTGCTACTTCAGCTGCATCTAAAAACCATGGACATCCGCAATGAGCAATAACAAAATTTACATTACGAAAATTTACAGCTGCATCATCAATTGTCAACGGATGAGAATACTTTAAAAGTCCATCGGGTCTAGCCGTATCGCCAGTATGAATGACTACAGGCACATTATAGGCCTCTGCTAGCTCAAATAAAGGCCAATGCCTTTTATCATTAACATAAACTGGCTCATAACCAGGATAAAGCTTTAAACCTAAACAATGCTCTTGTTTTAGATAATATTCGAACTCTAAAGCAGTTTTTTCAGCATCAGCGCCAAGCATTTCCTGACTGCGTACACCTAAGCAATAGCCCATATTTTTAGGCTGATTATATTTTTCTTCATTGAACGAACCAGATAAATCAATTAGCCTAGGAGCAACACCACCAAAACGAGAGCTAGTATACATAGTATTACCCATAGCAACAGAAAATACTATATTATTCTCCTGACAAATTTGCTTCCAGCAATCTGCAGTATTAGTATATCCAGCTCTTTGAGCAACATTCACAAAGCCTTCTTTGTTGTAGTAATGCATATGTGCGTCAATAATCTTCATAATTACAGCCTCATTTATTAATGAATTTCATCCTTATCTACTGGCAGCAGTATATTTAATGCCATAGCAACAATGAATACCACCGCTACGCAGTTTTCTGCAAATACATTCTTAATCAGGTTGGGGAAGATTTTAAATATAGCAGGGTTTTGAGTAAAACCAATACCAATACTAAGAGCTAAGGAAGCAATGGTTACATTACGAGTAGAATAGCCACAGCCTGCAATCATCTGCACGCCACTCACCACTATGGAGCCAAACATCATTAAGGTACAGCCACCTAAAACAGATTCTGGCAAGGATGCCAGCAACACACCTAATGCAGGGAACAAACCGGATAAAATCATGATTATTGCACCAGTCATGATTGCAAAACGATTTACGACCTTAGTCATTGCAATTAAACCTACATTCTGGCTGAAGGAAGTAATAGGCATACAACCAAAAACAGAAGACAAGCTACTAATAATACCATCACAGGTAATAGAGCCTGCAACCTCTTTTTCCGTAACATTACGCTTCAAACCAATTGCGGTCATTGCAGATGTATCGCCAATGGTCTCTGTTGCAGAAACAAGAAAAATAAGGAAAAAGGCAAAAATAGCATCTGGATGAAACTCCATGCTAAACGGCATCAGCTCAGGAATAGCGATAAGAGGTACCTCTGTTATACGACTCAGATTTACCATTCCCATAAAATAAGCAACTACATAGCCTACTACTAAACCAAACAGCACTGACAGCTGTTTATAAAAGGACTTTGCAACAATATTGAAGCCAATACAGCTCAGTAAAGTAATAGTACCTACGATAATATACGGAGCATCACCAAAATTAGGATTACCAAAGCCACCACCAAAGGAGTTAGCACCTACACCCAAAAGACTAAAGCCAATAGATGTAACAACTGTAGCTGCCACAATAGGCGGAACAAAACGACGCCAGTACCTTGCACCTAAGCCAAGTAAGCCTTCTAAGATGCCACCAACAAGAACAGCACCCATAATACCGCCATAACCGTATTTGCTGCCAATAACGCAGGCAATAGAAACGAAGGTAAAGCTAATGCCCATAACTATTGGCAATCCACTGCCAATGCGCCACACTGGATAAAGCTGAATCAAGGTACCAATACCAGCAACAATCATAGCGGATTGTACCAAAGCACCACTCTGCTCTACCGGCATTTTAATAACACCTGCAACAATTAAAATTGGAGCAATATTAGCAACAAACATTGCTAATATATGCTGCAAACCAAATGGTACTGCCTTGCCAACCGAAATCTTACCATCAAGTGTATAAATAGGATCTACCGCTTGCTGTTCTTTGCTCATTTTTCTTCCTCGTGTCTAAACTTAATGGTGCCAGTATTAGAATCCATTTTGTCAATAATTGCCAAACTATGCAGGTTTACACCAGCCTGACGTAGTTTGTCGCCACCGCCTTGGAAGCCCTTTTCAATACCAATACCAATACCTTCAACAGTACCACCAGATTGGCGAACAATATCCATCAGACCCTCTAAAGCGCAACCATTTGCCAAAAAATCGTCAATAATCAGTACATGGTCATTTTTATTCAGATATTGTTTAGCAACGATAACATCGTTTTCCTTATTGTGGGTAAAGGAATAAATTTTAGTAAAATAAACATCACGATCCATATTACTGCCGCTTGTTTTTTTAGCAAAAACTACAGGCACCTGAAAATACATAGCAGCAACGCACGCAATACCAATACCAGAAGCCTCAATAGTCAGAATTTTATTAATAGGACGATCAGCAAATAGGCGCTTAAATTCCTTTCCGAGCTCCGCAATAAAAGGAACGTCAATTTGATGGTTCAAAAAGCTGTCAACCTTCAATACGTTACCACTTTTAATAACGCCATCTTCTAAAATCTTCTTTTCTAATAATTCCATGATAAACCTCCGCTTCTCATAATATATTTATAGGATAAAGTTTATTTTATCACATGATATTACTATGGTAAAGAGGAATTGAATAAATCAGAAAACAACATACACTATACTGCCTAAATTACAAATTTTAAACAACAATATCTACTCTACTACCTAAATTTAAACATCTACGACTACTGGTCACGATAATTTTCTTATCTAACATTTCCTTTAAGCTAGCCACATGAGAAATAATTCCAACAAGACGGTTATCCCTAGACAAACTAATTAATGTGGAGACTGCTTCCTTCAAATGTTCATCACTTAAAGAACCAAAGCCCTCGTCTACAAACATTGTATCTAGCTGTACACCACCAGCACTTGCCTGCACCTCATCTGCTAATCCAAGAGCCAAGGCTAAAGATGCCATAAAGGTTTCGCCACCTGACAAAGTTTTTACGCTACGCTCCGTACCATTCCAGTGATCAATAATACTCAGCTCTAGACCTGCCTTAGCATTACCTGTTGAAATAGAATCATCCTCTGTCCTTTTAAGCTCATAGTGGTTATTGGTCATCTTTAAAAGACGTAAGTTAGCACGATTGATAATTTTGTCAAAGTAATGCATCTGAATATAAGTTTCCAAAAGCACCTTTTGCTTACCAGTCAGCTTACCGTTAGCAGTATCAGCCAAGGCCTTTTTCCATGTGTATTCTTTTTCAACAGTAGCAATATCTCTTTGCAGTTTTTTAGACTGTGCCAATATCCCCTCATTCTTCTTATAATCTGCATGCAGATTTTTGCTTTCAATGTCAAGAGCAGCAATATTAGCTTCTAGAGTCTCTTTGATATCCAAAAGCTTTTCTTTAGCATCTTCATCAGCAAACGAGGATTTTAATATACAAAGCTCTTCCTCGTATGTCTTTATTTTAGTAATGCAATTACCCAAAGCCTGCATATGACTGTTTAACTGTTGCTCAGCAGCTTTATAGGTTTCCTTTAAACGTGCACACTCTGCATTAATAAAGCCTTTTTTTTGCTCAAGTTCAGATCTTTCTCTACCGTTCAGTTCCTGCAAAAGCTCTGTTCTCTGTTCGCTTAAGCCTTCTTCTACAGCCTTAAGCTGTACCGCACAATTTTTCAGAGTCACATTATGATTAGTAAGTCTTTCCAGTTCTTGCTCTTCTTTAGGTAGTAAAATTTCCAAATCATTCTTTTCTTTCTTCTTAGTTTGCAAACAATCAAGCTGACCTTGTAGCTCCTTAATAGCATTATCAACATGAACATACACTGCCCTAGCTGCAGCTACTGTAGAATCCTCATCAACTATGTTTTGCGCCCTAAGCCATTGTGTATACGCAAGACCATCAATATTTTCCAACTCAAGCTGCTGCAAAATATTCATTACCTGACCAAGACCACTTTCCCTTTTGGTATGCTCTATAGCCAAATCTTTATGCTGCTTGAAAAGCTCTTGTTCCTTCATTCTCAGCTTCTGTTCAGCATCATTTAAGCTTTTCTCCAGAGCTTGCTCATTTTTCGCAATATCATCGGCATCATTTACTTTTATGCCAATAGCCTTAATTGTTTCTATAAGCTCTTTTTCCTGAGCATCAACATACTCCTTTAAACAAGCTATATCTTGCTCTGGCCACAACTCCTTAGCAAATTCAATACCCTGAGAATGTTTCTCTTCAATATATTTTTTCAAGCCTTCAGCTTCAGCGCTACATACCTGCATATAATTGATAGCCTTATCAGCAGCCTTCTTCAGTTCGTCAACCTCATCTCTGGTCGGCGCTCCCTCTGTCAGCTTAGCAGGAACAGGATGTTCCAAGGAGCCACATACAGGACAGGGCTTTCCCTGTTCAAGCTCTGCTGCTAATACACCTGCTTGTTCACACAAAAACAATAGATATTTTTCTCTATATATTCTATCTGCTTTTTCATAATCATCCTTAGCAGATTTAAACTTGTGTATTGCCAGCTGATGCTTGCCTATTAGCTCTTCTTCTGCATTCAAAACCTTCTGCAAATCACTTACTCGGTTCCATTTAGAGTGTTCAGTATTATAATCTACTTTAAGCTTTGCAACCAATAACTTCGCATCACGTACTTTTTCCACTTCACTTTGCAGCTTTTCTATAGATTCACTAATATCATTCTTTTGCTGTTCTAACACATTTATAGAAGTCTTTAAGCGTTCCTCATTATTCTTTGCATCTCTATGCTCAATACAAATCTTAGTAAAAGCACTCTTAGTATTTTCCAATGTACTTTTTCTATTTTCAATGCTTATATATTGTGCATCAACATCCTTCAATGAATCTAAATCTGCTTTAATAGACTTGATTTCCTGCTCCTGCTTTAATTGGGCGATCTTATTACTATCAATTTCTCTAAGTTGCTTATCATAGGCAATCTTTTTCTCGTCAATAGCCTTCGCAAGCTCTTCACTTTTGTCAATTTTGCCCAAAAGATTATCTATAACAGGAAGCTCCCGTTGCAGCTCAGAAACCTTATCATTATCATCGCATGCAATTTGATAGGCTTTTTTTAGACTATCTGTTAATTGGTCTAAATCTGCTTTTTCTTTATTTTCCTTAACTAGCTTCTCTAAAAGTTCTGTTCTATGCTGATCTATTCTAAGCTTTTCGATAGTCTCAGCAAGATCTTCACGCATTTGTTGTAGCTTACTATCACATGATGCAAGCTTTGTAGTATTTTCCTGTACCAGTTTATCTAATATAACAATTGCATTATCAATATGACCTTCAAAACCTATTGCTTTTAATGCAATAAGCTCTTGCTCTACAGAACTAATACCATTAGCAGCGATACCACTTAGCTCTTGACCAATACTACGAACCAACTCGTTATATTCTTCCTTTTTGTCAAGAAAATCCCTATTTACCTTATCCTGCAGCTTTTGATAAAGAGTAGTATGAAAAATCTTACGGAAAATATCCATCCTATCATTTGTCGACGCCAACAGCACCTTTTGAAAATCTCCCTGAGAAATCATAGCAATGCTCTTAAATTGGTCATAATCGATTCCCATGATTTTTACTAACTCATCATCTACAGCATTATTTTTAGTAATAGGAGCTCTGCCATCATTAAACCACAGCTCTGCAGTTGCAGCTGCCTTAGTCATACCATCTCCACGTTTTTTAGGTCGTTCATATTCTGGAGTTCTATGTACGCGATATTCCTTACCATGATAAGAAAATATAAAATCAACATAGGTTTCTGTTGTCGGCTCTGCATATTTACTACGGAAGGAGTTTTGATTACGAATAGAACCACTGGCCTTTCCGTATAAAGCATAAACAATAGCATCAAAAATAGTAGTTTTTCCAGCACCAGTATCACCGGTAATAAGATAAATACCATTTTCACCAAGCAGAGAAAAATCTATAACAGTCTTTTCCGCATAAGGACCAAAAGCACAAATTTCTAATTTGATAGGTCTCATTTATACTCTGCCTCCTTTAGCTCTTCAATAAGCTCACGCAAATATTCTACCTGCTCCGCTCCCAAAGCTGCACCATTTTGTTTTTCATAAAATTCAGCAAATAGCTCTAACTCACTTTTTTTCTCAACGGAAGTGACAGCATCTAACTCAGCGTTGCTTCTAGTACGCTTATTATCATATTCCAGCTGCAAAATATTACGATAAACAGTGCGCAAACGATTCATAGCATTAGGAATATCTTCCTCATCCGTCAAAGTAACTTTAACATAATCATCTGTATTAGTATTTTTATAATTTTCAAGCAGCATCAGCTCATCATAGGTACCACGTAAAATTCTCAAATCATGCAATGGAGTTAAAGGTAACTGGCTAACATTAATCTCGCCCTTAGCCCCCAACTCAACTACTGTAATAGACTTTTCCTGCTTCGCCTCAGAAAAAGAATACTTAAGTGGTGTTCCGCAATAACGAATATGCTTTTTGCCACCAACATCCTGTGGACCATGAATATGACCTAAAGCTACATAATCAAAATCAGCAAATGCCTCTGCCGCAACATTATCTGTACCACCAACACTTACATCCTCAGACTCGCAGCGTTCAGCACCAGTAACAAATTGATGGGTCACAATGATATTGCGCTCAGCTGTATCTACATTTAATCTCGTAATCGCAGCAGTTACTGCATCGTGATAGCTTGCAATTTTTTCAGCCTCATCCTCAGAAAGATAATGTTTAACATTAGCAGGCTTAACAAAAGGCAATAAATAAATATTTACGTTACCATATTCATCTGCTATAGTAACTTTTTGCTCCGTTCCATCATAAGAGCTGCTAATATACACCCCTCTGTCGCTCATCAGCTTATTACAGCAGGATAAACGAGGAGCAGAATCATGATTACCGCTAATAATAAAAACAGGAATATTCATATTTGCTAGCTCAGTAATGAAACTGTCATACAAATTAACGGCTTCCTCAGAGGGCACACTTCTATCAAAAATATCACCTGCTAAAATCACACCATCAGGCTTCTCACTTCCCACATAAGCAAGAATCTGATTTAAAATGTATCTTTGATCATCAATCAAAGACACCTCAAACAACCTTAAACCCAAGTGTAAATCAGATAAATGAAAAAGCTTCAAGATTCTCAACCTCCTAATAGAATTCTGAATATATTATACCACACATTGTATAAAAGAAAAACTCTGTCCGTTAATTCGAACAGAGTTTTTATAGATGTAATAAAACTTCCAACCTAACAACTATAACAATGCCAACATTAAAATAGGCTTTTAATTATAGCTCTAGGATAACATCATTATAAAATCAAATATTTACAAGGCGGGTATAAGAAGTTATTTAGAAACATTAGCCACCTATCCTTGGGCGTCCCTCCATATCATTAACGATATCACTCAGAGTCCACTTTACTAGTTCCCGAGGATTCTCTGAGTTACCTAATTCATTGATTTCACGCTCACGCAGGCGTTTCTTCAAGAACTTGTCGCCATCTTTTTTGTAGACAAAGAAATCAGCACTAGCTTCAACCTCAACATAGGTCTCATTATCTTCAAAACGACCGAACCAGCCATGTACCATGCGTTCGTCCATCTCATAAATACGTGCAACAACAAGAACATCCACCTTGCTTTTTTCTGCTAAGGCAGCCATCAGCTTTTTATCAACCTTAACATCATCGCGCAATACGTCTACAACTACCTGTTGGGACAAACCACCTTCAATAATTTTGTAGTCTGGAAAATGATACGGCATTTTAACCATAGAACGCAGAGACTTATAAAAAGCTCCATCCACCTGACCTGTATGGTCCATAATCACGAATCCAACAGGACGTTCAGCAAAAGCAGCCAATGCACGTTGCGGTACAGCAGCAAAAGCTGTCAGCAACATAAAAACAATTGCAATTAAAGAAAATAATTTACGCACAACGAGCCTCCCTTCAAGGATATCATCAAACTAAGCCTCAAGCTATGATATTACTATAATCCATAGCAAAGCTTACACAATTGAAAGTGGTATCCTATGAACTCTTCTCACTAAATACGCTTTTTTGAGCAGCAATGGGCCAATTCTTGATCTTAGTTAAAATAATTTTATAACATTACCAGTATAGGTAGGCTCTATACCCATATACTTTGCAATAGTCTGACCAATATCAGCAAATGTATGCAAAGGCTCTAGCTTACATGCTTTTACACCTGCACCAAAGAACAGCACAGGAGTACGCTCCCTAGTGTGGTCAGTTCCCGTCCAAGTAGGATCATTACCATGGTCAGCTGTAATAAGAACCAGGTCATCCTCGTTAAGTAATGCCAAAATTTCAGGTAAACGGCTATCAAAATATTCCAAAGCTTCGCCATAACCCTTAGGATCACGACGATGTCCATAGGAAGAGTCAAAATCTACAAAATTAGTAAATACCAAAGTATTATCAGGTGCATCAGAAACAGCCTGCTTTGTAGCATCAATAAGCTTTTCCAAACCACCTGCAGCATAATGCTTGGTAATGCCACGATGAGCAAAAATATCTGCAATCTTGCCAACTGCATAAACGTTGCCACCGCTAGCAATAACCTTATCTAAAAGAGTATCCTGCGGTGCTGGTACTGCATAATCATGACGATTAGTAGTACGAGTAAAGTCCTCAGCACAAGTACCTACAAAGGGACGAGCAATAACTCTAGCAATATTATATGGACGTACTAATTCAAAGGCCAACTTGCACAAATCGTACAAACGCTCCAAACCAAAGGCCTCCTCATGAGCAGCAATCTGCAACACGCTATCAGCAGAGGTATACACAATGGGTTTGCCACTACGTACATGCTCTTCTCCAAGCTCCTTAATGATCTCCGTACCAGAAGCGTGGCTTTCACCTAAAACACCTGGCAGATTACCCTTTTCAATCAAAGCATCCATCAGCTCCTGGGGAAAGCATTTTGGCTTGTCAGGAAAATATCCCCAGTCAAAATCTACTGGCACGCCGGCAATTTCCCAGTGACCACTCAAGGTATCCTTACCACGACTAACCTCTTCAGCATAGGTATACGCACCAACGCTATATTCAGCTCCCAGCGGAGCAGGCAGCGCAACCCCTCTGCTCATCTCAGAAGCCTTTTCTAAGCCATGAGCCGCCAAATTAGGAAGCTGCAATGGCATAACCTTGCCACAAGCATCCTTACGATTATCAACAAACCATTGAGCAATATGTCCTAATGTATCAGAGCCTTTATCACCAAAGGCAGCTGCATCATGAGCGCTGCCAATACCAAAGGAATCCATTAAAAGAATAATTGTGCGTGCCATTTAATCACCTGCTTTCAAAAGCTGTTTTAAAGCTCCAACCGTAACCTTTACCTGACGGTCAAAGGCTGTATCATAAATATTTTTAGGAGCAATTGATTCACTATCTGTACGCTTTGCTACAACTCCACATACAGCACCTGCCTTAATGCCAAGACATTGTGCAGTAACAAAAAGAGCTGAAGTTTCCATTTCATAATTCAAGGCGCCAAGAGCCTGCCACTCCTGAAGTGTTCCCTGAAAAGCTTTAGGAACATAACCTGTGAAGCTATCATAGCGCTCCTGACCTGGCCAAAAGGTGTCAGAGGAAACAGAAATACCAACATGAGCAGGAACATTTTCCGCCCTCGCAGCCTTAGAAAGTGCCTCTACCATAGTAAAGCTTGCCACTGCAGGAAATGCCGCTGGAGCATAGTGGTGAGAGGTTCCATCAAGACGAACAGCCGCCTTATTAATAATAACCTCGCCTAAATCTATTTCATCCTGAATAGTACCAGTAGTACCAAAGCGAATTACATGGGTAATGCCAATACGTGCCAGCTCTTCTAGACAAATTGCAACAGAGGGACCACCCATACCAGTTGAGCATACTAATACAGGCTGCTTTTCAATATATGTCAACCAGCTTGTATATTCACGATGACTGGTAATAAATTCAGAATCAACACCCAAAGCACGAGCTAACGGCTCTACTCTACCTGGATCACCCGGCAGTACCGCAAACCTTGCACCACGTAAATCGTTATGGCAAAAACCAATATGATACATTACTTCATCGGGAGCAGCATAATGCTTTTCTCTCATAGGATCACTCACCTTTCTACTAACGTAGAAGAACAACCTAACGCATTAAAGGCAATGACTAAACCTTGCACATCATCAATAATAAAATTTTCATATTAATATTGTTATACAAAAGTTTTGCTCACAGTCTTAAATACCTAGAGATTTTATATTATAGGCCTAGGCCTTCACCAACAAGAATAATTTTGATACGGTTAGGAACTCTGCTATAGCGTGTAATTACAAACTGACAGCAGATTGTTTCTTTAGACATACAGTTAGCACAAACGCCGGTTACAGCGCAAGGCGTTTTAATACCAGGAAAATGCTGAACGTTAGCAGGAGCAGCAGTATTGCGCGCTCTAGACATAGCAGTATCCAAATCTGCAGCCACCTTATTCATGCCAACAACCATTACTACCTTTTTAGGGCCAAAGATAAGTGCTGCACAACGGTTGCCGTTACCATCAATATTAACCAGCTGACCATCCTGGCTTATAGCATTGCTGCTCATCAGATAAGTATCGCAAAGTAAGGCCTGACGCATAAGCTCCTGCTTTTCTTCCATATTAGCAGCAGTTGCTCTATCAATGACCTTATTAGTTTTCTTGACAGCTTCAATAAGACCAATCTCATTTAAGGATTCAGAACCGCCCCAGGAAACAACATCTGTCTCAGGAATCAGCTCCAATGCCTTTGCCAAAGCCTCTTCCTTAGTAGCGCAATAATAGGTCTCCATATTTCTCTTATTTAAATTTTCAATCAGTCTTTTACCTAACAATTCATTACGTTTAGCTTCTGCTTCTAGCATATTATCACCTCGTTTTAAAATCTGCAGCTAAAACAAGCTAAGCTCAATCTTCAATGTCTCCAATTACCACCTCATCAGTACCGTCCTGCTCTGCCATGCATACAGCTACAGCCTCTTTATGAGATGTAGGAACATTTTTACCTGCAAAATCAGCACGAATAGGCAGTTCACGATGACCGCGGTCAATCATAACAGCCAACTGAATAGCACGCGGACGCCCCATATCCATAACAGCATCCAAAGCAGAACGAATAGTACGGCCTGTATAAAGTACATCATCTACAAGAACAACAACCTTGCCATTTAAATCAATATCCATCTCAGTACCATGGACAATAGGATTATAAGCTAAAGTAGATAAATCATCCCTATACAATGTAATATCCAGCATTCCAACAGGTACTTTAACACCTTCAATACGTTCAATAGAAGCTGCTAAACGCTCTGCCAAGGGAACACCACGTGTACGTATGCCAACCAGAACAATATTTTCTACACCTTTATTTCTCTCTATAATTTCATGTGAAATACGGGTAATGGCCCTACGCATGGCCGCAGCATCCATAATCACATTCTTCTTAACAAATTTGCTCATATTTCTTCTCTCCTAACATATTATAAGCAAGGCCTGCCTATCTAAATAGCTAGGACAGTATTAATTAAACTGACCTAAACGCAAACGAGTAACAATCTTGTGCATATCCTCAGGCAGAGGTGCCTCAAAGTGCATCTGCTCACCTGTTCTAGGATGGATAAAATCAAGTGTCAAAGAATGCAGAGCCTGACCATTGATAGCAAAGGGTGTCTTTTTAGGAGAATACTTAGGATCACCAACTAAGGGATAGCCAAGATATTCCATATGTACACGTATTTGATGGGTACGACCTGTCATAAGCTTGCATTTTACAATAGTATACTTACCAAAACGCTCCATAACCTCGTACTCAGTAATAGCATGACGACCATCTTCTTTAACAACAGCCATTTTCTTGCGATCATTCTTATCACGAGCGATAAGAGTTTCGATTACACCACTATCATTTTTTATATTGCCACGAACTACAGCCAAATAAGTACGCTTGGCGGTCTTATTCTGAATCTGTTCAGACAAGGAAACATGTGCTGCATCATTTTTAGCACAAATCATAATACCGCTAGTATCCTTATCCAATCTATGCACAATACCTGGACGGATAACACCATTAATTCCAGATAAATTCTTGCAATGATATAAAAGCGCATTTACTAAAGTACCATCATAATTACCAGCTGCAGGATGAACAACCATACCACGTGCCTTATTAACAACAACTACATCATCATCTTCATAGATAATATCTATAGGAATATTTTCTGGTTGTACATCTAAGGGCTGTGGTTCTGGTAAAGTAACTATTATTTCTTCGCCTAGCTTCAACTTATAATTAGACTTCAAAACCTTGCTGCCTTTTACAGCTCTGCCATCCTCTAACAGCTTTTGCATATTAGAACGAGTCAGCTCTAAAAGTGAAGCCAAACCGACATCTGCACGCTGACCTGCTTCATTTTCTGTTATTATTAGCCTTTCTTGCTCTCCAGCATTTCCATTTGCAAAATTTTCCATAAAATACAACCTACTCCTACACAAATACAAATATCCGCTACATTAAATACGGGCCAAATTCGAAAATCAAAAAAATCAATTACTAAACCATTTCTTGTACGATCAATAAGGTTACCAATGGCACCACCTACAAAAAGTGCAGTACCATACTTCATCCAAGGACCATTTTCCATAATGTCCTTACGCAAATAGTAAACTCCACTGACAACAGCTAAAGCAATCAAGACAAAAAACCAACGACTGCCTTCAAGCATACCAAAGGCAGCACCTGGATTTAAGATATAAGTCCAGTGAAAAACATTTTCAATTACCGGAACGCTTTCCCCCAAATAAAAATGTGTCACCACACAATACTTTGTCAGCTGGTCCACAATAACCACCAACACAGTTAGTAAAAAAAACAACATAAGCTTCTCCTATAATTTTTTTCTGAAACTTTGCCTACTGTTCCAGTCTATATTAATTATTATACCACATTGGCGTTATGAAAATGCAAAATTAGCAAAAAAGTTACAAACATTGCTAGTATCATTACATTGAGCTACTGCCATATGTACCTACATTTTACCTCTCAGTTAGCTGTGCTGACAAACGCTTCAAAGTACCCCCCGCTTGTACTGCAGTCAATTCACCGAGTCTCTGTTAAAGAAGATCCTTACGCTCTAAAGCTGTATAGTTTTATTGTCTTAAACAATGTAATCACTAGCTGCATTTATATTTTCTTGGAGCGTATAAAGATTTTAGACCATAATACAAAAAGGGACTGCCGAAGCAGTCCCTAAAAAGGTCTATATTAGTACAGGATTTTGTTAGCGATAACCAAACGTTGGATTTGGTTGGTGCCTTCATAGATTTGCATGATTTTAGCATCACGCATCATCTTCTCAACAGGATATTCTCTGGAATAGCCGTAGCCGCCCATTACTTGAACAGCATCAGTGGTTACTTCCATAGCAACGTCAGCAGCATAGCATTTAGCCATAGCAGCCTCTTTAGAGAATTCCATACCTTGGTCACGCATCCAGCAGCATTTTTGAACCATCAGACGAGCAGTTTCAACCTTCATAGCCATATCAGCAATCATAGCTTGAACCATTTGGAAGGATGCAATAGGTTGGCCAAATTGACGACGCTCTTTAGCATATTTAACTGCACAATCCAGAGCTGCTTGAGCAATACCAACAGAAACAGCACCAACGAAGGGACGAGCACTGTCAAGAGTATTCATTGCAATACGGAAGCCTTCACCTTCACGACCTACACGATAGGACTCAGGAATTACAACATCTTGTAGAATCAGCTCGCAGGTATTGGAAGGACGAATGCCCATTTTGTCTTCTTTTTTGCCAATGGAGAAGCCCGGGGTGTCTTTCGGAACGATGAAAGCAGTCAAACCACGAATACCACCGGTTTTACGAGTGTTAGCAAATACCAAGAAAATATCAGCAATACCACCATTGGTGATGAACATTTTAGTACCATTAAGAGTGTAGGTACCTTCTTCTTTATTTTTTACAGCACGGGTAGATACACCGCCAGCATCACTACCTGCACCAGGCTCAGTCAAAGCAAAAGCAGCCAGGCCACCGTTGTTCAAAACATCACAGTACATTTGTTTTTGTTCGTCAGTACCGGCAATCAGTACAGGCAGAGTTGCCAAAGAGTTAGCAGCCAGAGAGGTTGCTACACCTGCGCAGCCTTTGCCCAGCTCTTCATAGATAGCTGCAACAGCAAGGCTATCCAGACCAGGACCATCCAGCTCTTCAGGAACGATAACGTTCAGCAAACCCATTTCAGCAGCCTTTTCCAACAGGCCTTCACGCATATGGTTTTCTCTGTCCATTTCAGCAGCATAGGGGGTGATTTCCTTTTCAACAAAGTCTCTCACCATTTCTTGTAATTCGAATTGTTCCTCATTTAATGCAAAATCCATTTATATCCTCCTTAAATCCCCGGTCATACCCCTGAGCTTACACGTTAAGCCGTAGGCCTACCATTTAGCGGGTATTTCCTCAAATCTTCCGACAATAAACATGGTTGTAAGTATTGTCGCCATTAAATGCTCTTCAGAATCATACATTTCGGCCTCAATAACCATAGTAGTATGGCCTGCATGCCTGATTTTGCTTCGCACATACACACGTCCTGCGCTATGTACGTTGCGAATAAAATTCATACTAAAATTTAAAGTAGCCACAGCAGCTCCGACACTGGCTCCAGTTACGCCTAAAACAGAGTCAGACAAGGCAGTCAGAACACCACCATGACAAATTCCACGATGATTGAAATGCTTCAACGGGTCAATCTCAATGCTGACTACGGCACCGCCACAGGTGACCTCGTCAATGCTTACACCAAAATTGGTCATAAAGGAATTGTAGCCATACATTTTGCGAATATAGGCAGGAACATCCTTCACCTGCTCCACCACAACCAATCGCCTCTCTTTCGACTAAAGCCCTAGGGTTAGCCATTATCTTAAGTATTTTACCATATATTGTAATTTAACTCAATGATTAAAACTAAAAAATTAGAGGCCTGCTCAAAGCAAGCCCCTATTCTATTTCTCAACTATTAATCAATGATATTTTGCTTGTAATCGTGATACAAATCCTTCAGCTCACTGATAGCAGCAGCCATTTGCAGCTGCAGTTTAGATAATGCATCATAATCATTTTCTGCAGCAGCACGACGGAAGCTTGTAAACATGCTTTGCTCATCAAAGGAATCCTTTGCAAGCTTAGTACGCAGCACTTGAATCTTATGCCACATAGCAAGGTCTCCATCAGTACAGTTTTCTTGGTCGTGCAAGCGCTTCATATCAACAACAGCTTGATAATATTCAGGCAGCAGACGGCTCAGCAGCTCAGTTTTCCAACGAATTAACGCACCCTGCTTAAAGGATTCAATAAATTGCGGTTTCATAACATCGCCTTGAGTAAGCACTGCAACTTTTTCAGGATACTCTTCAAAGGCGCACAGGTTTTCCCATACTGTTGCAGGCGGTTTGCCAAACAGTTTTGCACGCTCTTCTGCAGTAAAGTCTTCAAATACGTCATCCTCAGTACGGTATTGTCTATCCTTTTCCAGATAGAAGCCTTCCTTGCCTGCTTGCTTGGAAATTTCCTTTTCCATAGCAGCCAAATCCTTGCCAGATTCCACACAAGCCTTAATGCCATCCAGACAAGCCAGATAGAATACTGCAATAGCTATGTAGGTATTAGTATACGGATTAGGAGAACGCATTTCAATACGAGTTGCTTTATCATTATCCAGATCACGAATCAGGCCAGCCAAAATAGTTCTATTACGAGACGGATTATCCGGGCTCAAACCCAAAGAAGTTACAGTACAAACAGGAGCCTCAAAACCAGGCTGCAAACGATTAAGAGAATCGATGGTGCAGGAAATGAAGGGATTGATAACCTCGTAGTTTTTCAAAAGTCCCATTAATGCACCATAGCCAACTGCGGACAAGAACTCTTGATGCATATCCTTGGGAGAGAACAGATTAACAAATTTACCATTTTTCAGAACAGCTGCAATACCAACATGAACGTGCTCACCACTACCAGCTACACCAGGAATAGGTTTAGCTTGGAAGGAAACCTCTAAGCCGTTCATACGGAAAACCTCTTTAACAATGATACGTGCCAACAGCTCATTATCACCAGTTTGTACGCCACTAGCAAACTTCCAGTCAACCTCTAACTGCTCCATAACATGAGTCATATGACCTGCAGCATCCATTTGTCCTTTAACGCCACCACATTCCTTATGACCCATTTCAGGCTCTAAACCATAAAAGTCAAGAACTTCAATGGTTTGCTCCAAAGCAGTACGAACATTGCCACGAGTACGTTGCCAATATTGTTCTTGCATAATTTGAGAGGAAGACAACGCTTCAATAGATGCATCCTCACGAGGAGTTTTTACCCAAAATTCCAGTTCAGTAGCGCTGGTGAAAACAATTTTTTCAATATCTTCGCCATTAATGTGCTCCAATCCAGGAATCACAGGATGCTTTTTGAAGAGGGCCTTAATTTCCTCTTCAACATAATTTAATGTATCACGCAAAATAGAACGAGAATCTACAAAGCAGCCATTGTGCAAAAGGTAGCAGGGAATACGCAAAGTGCCAACCATGCGACCACTTTCAGCATCAAAATGCTCATAGTTGTAATCAACAAACCAATTTACAGTTTTATCAACAACCATATCAACGCGTGCGTTGTTCAAGGTTGCAATACCAGGCATAACAACAGAAGAACCGTCTGTTTGAGCAGCACTACCCTCTAAAAATTTTCCCATGTCATTCAAGAAAATCTTCATAGGAATTTTTTCATCAGTATCGTTACCTGCAAAATCCACACCCATCAGAGAAACAAATTTAATTTCCGGGTGCTGTCCCAAAAGTCGCACCAGTGCTTCTTCATGTTGATCCTCAGGTTTGATAACATACAGCAAATCTCTTTTGTTCATAATAATCCGCTGTCTCCTTTCGCAATTAACTTTTATTCTCATAGACAATTAAAATTTCATTTCAATAACAAAAAAGGACCCCTCTAAACGGTATAACATACCTCTTAGAAAAGTCCTCGTTGACTGATTGTATTGTAACAAAATTTTATATCTTTGTCTAGTGCTATTTTACTCTTCTTTCCTAGCCTAGTAATCTTATAAAGGCCTCCTCCAAACTAACATAGCCGCGACCACCCTTACGCAAATCAATATTAACCTGAGCTACGTCAAGTACAGCCTGTTTTAGCTGCGACTCCTTAAAGCGTGTGCATTGAGCAGCAAAGCGCTTATACAAAAAAGAAGGAATTTTAAGCTCGCTGCCAATTGTCTTTGGGTCATATTGACAACGCTTCATCTCCAAAAAGCGCAGCATACGACGCAGCTGATATAAAATCAAGCCACACAAAGGCAAAAGATATGTTCCCTTTTTACGCTCGCCAGCAAGCAAATCCAATACCAATGGTAAATTACGCTCTGCCAAAGCGTTGTTAATAGCAAAGCCAGATGCCTCAGGCAGCTCTGCAAAAACTGCCATAACATCATCCCTAGTCCATGTTGTACGCTGACCAGCATATACAGCCACCTTTTTTATCTCCTGCTCCAGCAGCGCTAAAGGCGCTTCCTCTACAGGCGCTAAATATTCCATAATGGTAGCTAAGGCCTCGCGGTCAAAACGACCACCCTCCTGCTGTGCCTGCTCATCAAGCCAATCACCTAGCTGATAGGTTCTAATGCTTTTGCACTCACAAACTACACCAGTCGCTTTTAGGCCTTTAAATAGCTTTGTACGCTTATCAAGCTTTTTGGTTACAACCAAAACTGTGCAATATTCCGGTATATCAGCCAGCAAGGTCTGCAGCTCCTCCGGCTGCTTTCCCTTGGACTCACCATCTTCATCAGTCTTTCCTAAAAGCTTTTCATCCTTAATTATGATTAGACTATGACCACTAAAGAATGGATAAGAGTTAATAGCTCCTCTTAGCTCGTTAATATCAGTATCCTTTTCAAAAATAGTAATCTCGCGGTCCTCCTCAGGAGCATCGCCATATACATATTGAGGAACCAAAGAAGCTATACGACTTTTATAATAGTCCTCATCTCCAAAGACTACTAAAAGCTGTGGTAAGTCCTTTTTATCTTGTAAATTTTTTATCAGCTCTTCAGGCTTTAATTCCATAATCTATCAAAATCCTTCTGTTTAGTATTTCTTCAAAAACGCCTCCTTACCAGAAGCTATCTTTAATTATAGCATATCTCGTCACAATAAAATATCCTAGCTTTTTCTACATTCTGACTTATTATCCTCGTTGAAAATTGCTATTTAAGTAGTTATAAACCACACCACAATCCTCCTTCATAACCATACGCCCTAATCTCGTCATCAAATACCAGCTTAATACAGCCACTTTTATCCGTTCTTAGCACCTTGCTGCCATAAAACGCAAAGCGTTCCAATGCTTCCTGATGCGGATGTCCGAAGCGGTTATTCAAACCACAGGAGATTACTGTTATTTGGGGCCGCACCTGATTTAAGAAAAAATCACTGCTGCTATAGCGTGAGCCATGATGGCCTGCCTTAAGCACGTCATACCTATCAAGACGATTCAATAGCTCCTCTCTCTTTTCATCTAAATCACCGGTAAAAAGCAGCTTATATTTTTTATAGCTTATTTCCGCAACTGTGCTGGCTTCATTGCCTTTCGTTAATCTATCCGGCACATCTATTATTTTCAACAGCACGCCATCATTATATTTCTCAGTATTATGGTCCTTTTTCCTATCATCGGCACAAATGCCAACATCAAGTAAATTATCTGCATCACTTTGCTTAACTGCCTCATTCTTGGCCATAGCTAAAGCGTTGCCAAAAGTACTTGGCTTTGAAGTAGATGTTATCTTACCATCATCATTGTTAAAGCTATATTTCATACCTTTTTCCGCCGCTACAAAATTACAGCCTCGCCAATGCTTCGCCATAGTGAGAACCAGCTTTTCACTTTCGTTAGTCATTACCTCCTTGGGTAAAATAACCAGTTTGGCATTACATACTCGTGCCAAACCATTAGCTCCGCCTACATGGTCAAAATCATAATGGCTTAAAACAAGCACATCTATTTCCTTGCTACCTAATGTACGCAAAAAAGGTGCCAAAATTTTGCTGCCTGTTGAATAATTTTTCAACCCACCAGTGTCAAAAACGATTATTTTTCTTTTTTCGCTAAAGCTATTAGGTGTTACTACTACAGCACAATCTCCCTGACCAACATCTAAAAAGTATACAGCTAGTGGCTGAGGTGCAAAACGTGACCAAAACAAAGCCATAGCTAAAGTACAACTGCATATCAATAAGATATAGCTTCTTTGCCTATTGGATAAATACAGTGAAAACGGAACATCAGCCCATACCAAAACCCATACATAGTAAATTGCACAACAAGCTAGTGCTATTCCGTCTTTTATAAATATTGACCATGCGTTATAAATACAACTTGTCATTGAAGCAAATAAACCAGAATGATTTGCTGATTGAAAACCAAAATCTGTATTAATAGACATTGAACCTATAACAACTGTACTGAACGGTAAATTTGCTAACCACGCAGCCTGCACCATAATTTGCTTTACCAAGAAGTCAGTAACTACAAATAGATATTGCTCAAGAGCAAAATGATAAAACGGTAAAGCACTTAGTCCTAATCCAACAATTGCTAGTAAAACGCATAGCTCCAAAACAGGCACTAGAAGTAAATTACTAATCATAGAAATAACAGATACCTGATGAAAATTAGCAATTTCCAATGGTAAAACAGCCAGCTGAGCCGCCATAGTTACTGCTAAAATTTCACTAAGATATTCTGGCAGCATCTTATTTAAAAGCTGTTTACATTTAGGCTGCAGCCAAATTATGCCTGCAACTGCTAAAAAGGAAAGCTGAAAGCCTAAATCCAATAGCCATAATGGCTCAAACAATAAAAGTGCTACCGCAGTAAAGCCTAACAACAAACCTCGTTCTCCACCACTACCACCATACAAAGTAACCGCACTCATACATAATGCACGCAAAACAGGTGGTTTAAAGCCGCATAAGGCTCCATAGCACAGCAACAGCAATAAAATAAGTGGTTTACGCCAACGTCCTGAAATTGGATGCAAAACAATGCTTAATAAGCTACTTAAAAGTACTAAATGCGCACCAGATACAGACAATATATGCGCCATACCGTTAATAGCAAAGATATCCCTTGTTTCCTCATCTAATCCAGCACCACCTAGCACCATGCCACTTAACAATAAAGCAGCTTCCGGCTTTAGCTGCTCTGCAAATTTAGCACGCAGCTCCTTATTTAGCAAAGCAGCCTCATCCATAAGTCTTATTTCCTCTTTCATTATAATAAGCCTTGCCTTCTGCAGGCGTCCGCCAATATGATGTATTCTATTCCATAGCCTTCCATCAAAGGACCCCGGATTACTAAAGTATGTCATATGTTCTAATTTACCATTTATGACAACAACTCCTAAAGGCTGCTTTTCTAGTGAAAGCTGCTTTTTATCTATAAATAATCGTAACGAGCCATCATATTCTATAGCTTTATTTTCTACTGCCAACTGCTGACAATTCAAAATAAGGCTGTAACCGTTACTCTGCTCCTTTATGCTTGCAGCATCAATCCTTCCTTGTACTGTTATCTGTTGGCCAAAATATGGCTTTAGCTTATCCTCCGCAGATATCCCAACTCTACTGCCATTAAAAATACCTAGACAGAGAAAAAACAAGCAAACACAAATATTTAATACCTCTTTTCTTCGCCACAATACAGCTACTAACAAACAAGTTAATGCTAAGCTTATCCATAAAAGCTTAATACTGTTGAAGACATCTATTTCCAATCCAGTAAAATTGCCTATCAAAAATAAAATTACGCCAAAGTATAGTAGCATTTAGTTTACCTTCACTCTATCTCGTAGCTTTGCTAGCTTAGCCGAGCCAATCCCCTTTACGCGTAGCAAATCATCAACACTATTAAAGGACTGCTTGTTCCGTTCAGATATGATACGTTTGGCCATTGCAGGACCAATCCCTGGCAAACTCTCCAGCTCTTTTTGGTCAGCAGTATTAATGTTTATTACGGATGATGTATTTTGCTCATTATAGGCTTGAACATTCACTGTATCGTTTTTTCTACCTATAGTACGTGTAGCTGTATTAGCTTCCCTGCCTCTGCTTTTAGAATTTTTCATAGCAGGAACATTTACATGATCACCATCCTTTAGCTTTTTGGCTAAATTCACTCGGTCTGCATCAGCATAATCAGTCATCCCACCAGCGGCAGCTACAGCATCATATGCACGCACACCAAAGGGAATATCATAAATCCCCGGTGCCATCACTGCACCACTAACATAAATCTTCATTGTCCTTGAAGTTTGCTCCTGAGCAGCCTCCTTATTCATAGCAATCAGCTGCTTAACATCAGCTTCGTTATTTTCCTCTGTAGAATATGTATAAAAGCCGATCAAGGCACAGCCTGCTAAAAGAACACATAACATAATAAGCTTTTTAGCTCTATTTCCCATTGTTCATCCTCCAATTACATGCTATAAACATCGTATATATTTACGTAAAGCATTTTAACAAAACACATGGCTATAAGTTTTTAAAAATCCCATATGTAGCTTAAACTATAAATGCAAAAAATATACATTGCGCATAACCAGTACGGAGAATTTATCCACAAAAGCAAAAAAGAGTCTCTGAAAAACTTCTTTTCCAGAGACTCTTTTAATAAATTGCACACTTTTTGAGACACTTCTCCCTGGAATAGCTATAAATACTTCTTGTATCTTGTACTACTTCAAGGAAAAGCCTCAGCATTTCCAACTTTACTACTCAAACAGACAAGCATGTGCCATTCCAACTTTTTAATAGAAGAGCACTGCTTTGCTGCAGATATCATATTAGTTTAGCTAATTTAATGAAAAAAACACTTATATTTCATCTTAGCTTCTTAACTATTAGAAACAGCATAGGTATTGGTTGTTCCAACTACTCGAACAACCAATAATCCTTACTGTATTTTAAACAACTTGGCTTCGTTACGAAACGCTATAATGCTTACTTTTTGGTACTACTTATTTTGCAACAACATTAACCAGACGACCAGGCACGCAGATTACTTTGCGAACAGTTGCATCACCGATGTGAGCCTTAACATTTGCATCTTCCATAGCAATTTTTTCCAGCTCCTCTTTAGTTGCTGCTGCAGGAACTACTAAACGTCCACGAACCTTGCCGTTTACTTGAAGAACGATTTCGATGTTGTCAACCTTCAGTGCATCTTCATCGTATTCAGGCCAGCTTTGGGTGTGTACACTTGCAGTAGGATCAAAAGCACCATCCCACAGCTCTTCGCACATATGAGGAACGAAGGGAGCCAGCATCTTAACCAAAGCAGAGGTTGCTTCATATACTAAACCAGCATTAGGAGCAGCTACAGCCTCCTTGTATGCATACAGAGCGTTAACCAATTCCATCATAGAGCTGATTGCAGTGTTGAAGTTAAAACGAACATCAATATCTGCAGTAACCTTTTTGATGGTGCTATGCAGAACACGACGCAGGTCCTTATCAGCTTCGCTGAGGGTTGCAGGATCATAGCTGGTAACCTTTTGCTCGATTTCAGGCATAAAGCCGTATACAATACGCCATACACGATTCAGGAAACGGAAGGAGCCTTCTACGCCCTTATCGCTCCACTCCAGCTCTCTTTCAGGCGGAGCGGCAAAGAGGATGAAGAGACGTGCAGTATCAGCACCGTATTTTTCCAGAATTTCTTCAGGAGAAACAACGTTACCCAAGGATTTACTCATTTTAGCGCCGTCTTTAATTACCATGCCTTGAGTCAGCAGGTTGCTGAAGGGTTCAGCGTAATCAACTAAGCCTGCATCACGGAGAACCTTGAGGAAGAAGCGGGAATAGAGCAAATGCAGAATAGCATGCTCAATACCGCCAATATATTGATCAACAGGACCCCAATACATGTTAGCATCTTTATCAAAGGGTAGTTTAGTATTTTTCGGATCAGTGTAACGGAGATAGTACCAAGAGGAGCACAGGAATGTGTCCATGGTATCGGTTTCACGAACTGCGTCAGCACCGCATTTGGGGCATTTGCAATGGAGGAAGCTTTCATTGGTTGCCAACGGAGATTTAGCACCTGCATTAAAGTCTACTTCTTCAGGCAGACGAACAGGCAGCTCTTCTTCTGGAACCAAAACCTCGCCGCAGTGAGGGCAATAAATAATAGGAATCGGAGCACCCCAATAACGTTGACGGCTAATGAGCCAGTCACGCAGACGATAGTTTACACGACGCTTACCAAAGCCTTGAGCCTCTGCTTCGTCCATAATTGCAGACATTGCTTCGTGCATTTCCATACCAGTAAATTTACCAGAGTTAACCAGCATACCTTCTTTTTCTTCGTAGGCACAGGTCATTTCTTCCAGCTTCAGCTCTTTGCCAACGGGGCAAATGGTAACGATTTTATCAATACCATATTTATCTGCAAACATCCAGTCACGTTGGTCACCAGTAGGAACGCCCATTACAGCACCGGTACCATAATCGTACAGAACATAGTTGGTTACCCACATTTCAACCTTACGGCCAGTAAAGGGGTTGATGCAGTATACACCAGTAAAGATACCTTCTTTTTCGGATTCACTGGAGGTGCGCTCAATTTCAGATTGGTTTTTAACCTTTTCGCAGAAAGCCTTAATTTCTTCAGCTTTAGGATTGTTTTCACAAATTCTTTCCAGCAAAGGATGCTCTGCAGCCAGTGCCATAAAGGTTACACCAAAAGCAGTATCAGGACGAGTGGTATAAACTGCAACCTTGTCATTCAGTGCAGGAATTTCAAAGTTAAATTCCAAGCCTTCGCTACGACCAATCCAGTTACGTTGCATGGTGCGTACGCGCTCAGGCCAGCCTTCCAACAGGTCCAAATCCTTCAGCAGCTCATCAGCATAGTCAGTAATTTTAAAGAACCATTGGGACAGGTTCTTCTTTTGTACAGTGTGATCACAGCGCCAGCATTTGCCATCAATTACCTGCTCGTTAGCAAGAACGGTATTACAGGTGTCGCACCAGTTAACTGCAGATTCTTTTTTTACAGCCAAACCACGTTTGTAGAACAGCTCAAAGAACCATTGGGTCCATTTGTAGTAATCTTCCTTGCAGGTTGCTACTTCACGGTCCCAGTCATAGGACAGACCCAATTGTTTCAGCTGACGGGTCATATTAGCAATATTTTCCAGAGTCCATTTTTTCGGAGCGATGCCATGTTTAATTGCAGCATTTTCTGCGGGCATACCAAAGGAGTCCCATCCCATAGGATGAAGAACATCATAGCCCTTCATAGTACGGAAACGAGCAATTACGTCACCGATGGAGTAGTTGCGCACGTGACCCATATGCAGATTGCCGGAGGGGTACGGGAACATTTCCAGAACGTAGGATTTAGGCTTGTTTTTGTCAATTTCTACCTTGAAGGTTTTGTTTTCTTCCCAGTATTTTTGCCATTTGGTTTCAATGTCATGGGGAGCATACTTTTCGTTAAGCATTGATCTGCCTCCTAAAATATAATAAATTGATAGTTACTGATTTGTAAGAGTGTTGGGGCAATAAAAAAGCCCCACCCTAATTACAATCAGCTTGTAATTAAAGCAGGGACGAAGTTCTTTCGCGGTACCACCCTGATTGCGGTCATTGACCGCCACTCAATTTACTTTCACGCAGCTTCACGTCCGCACATTTCCTTACGGCTTCTTCACGGTGAGTTCATCAGCTTAGGTTGTTGGCTCGCATCAACCGCCAACTTTCTGACAATCCTTTGTTGACTACTACTCCGCTTCACAGAATTTAGATATATTGTTCATTATATTCCCCTACAGAGTAAAAGTCAACAACAAAATACATAACCCTATCCTATGTAAAGGCACGTACTATTTTCCTGGCAAAACCCTTATATACCTTTTTTATAAACTTAGAATGTGATTATTAGTCAAAATGTGTTAGTAAGTTTACACATTGAAAGTACTTTAAGAACGAAATTCAAATTTTAAAATGTATACACCAATTTTTAAATAAAGTATGCTATAATACTTCTTACGCAGTATATCTGCTAAATTAAAATAAAAGCAAGGGGTTCCGTACTATGAAACTTTCTCAACGCATTCAAAATTTATCTACTTCTCCTATTAGAAAGCTCACTCCTTATGCAGATGCAGCCAAAGCTGCTGGCAAAAAGGTATATCATCTGAATATTGGTCAACCGGATATTGCAACTCCGGCACAATTCATGGACAGCATTCGTGAATACAATGCTCCTGTAATCGCCTACGGCAACTCCAAGGGAGAAAAGTTCCTTTTGGATGCTATTGCAAAATACTACAACGAAAAAGGTATGGACTTCACTACTGAAGACATCTTCGTTACCAATGGCGGCAGCGAGGCCCTGATTTTTGCAGTTATGGCTTTGTGTGATCCTGAAGATGAAATCATGGTATTTGAGCCCTACTACGCTAACTATACTACCTTCGCTAAGGAGTTTGGCGCAAAAGTAAATGCTGTACAAACCAGTGTTGAAAACGGCTATCATCTTCCCTCTGAAGAAGAAATTGAAAAACACATCAACGAAAAAACTAAAGCAATCCTGCTGACCAACCCTGGCAATCCTACTGGCGTTGTGTACACTCAAGAGGAAATGGACATCATTGCTCGTCTGGTTCTGAAATATGACCTGGCGCTGATTGCAGACGAAGTTTATCGTGAATTTGTATATGACGGCGCATATCGCAGCTTTGGTACCATGAAGGAGCTGGAAAACAACCTGATTATCATTGACTCTGTTTCTAAACGCTACAGCGCATGTGGTGCCCGTATTGGCTGCATTGTAAGCAAAAACAAAGCATTTGGTGCTGAGCTAATCAAAGCATGCCAAGGTCGTCTGTGTGCTCCTATTCTGGAACAGGTTGGTGCTGCTGCACTTTATACTACTCCTGTAAGCTATCTGGAAGAAGTAAACCAAGAGTACAAAAACCGTCGTGACACAATTTCCACCGCACTGGCTAAAATTCCTGGCGTAAAAGCTTCTGATCCTAAAGGTGCATTCTATGTAATGGCAAGCCTACCTGTTGATGATGCAGAAAAATTTGCAATCTGGACACTGGAAAACTTTGACATCAACGGCGAAACCGTAATGTTCGCTCCTGGCAACGGCTTCTACAGCACTCCTGGCACTGGCGTTAACGAAGCTCGTCTGGCTTACGTTCTTAACTGCCAAGACCTGGAAAAAGCAATTTACATCCTTGGCGAAGCACTGAAGGCTTATCCTGGCAGAAAATAATAGCTAAACATTCAATAAAAAAGCTAACCTCCAACTATCTTAGTTTCTTACTAAGAGTTGGAGGTTTTTTACTATATTAACACTCTTTCTTGTACTTTAACGGCCTATGCTGTATAGTAAGTACCATAAGTATTTCGCTTAAATAAAACTACTGTATAATTAGGAGATTTCATGTATTCTATAACAACAACCTATCTTATTCTTTTTGCCGGAGTTTTCGCATTATCTACCTCCGCGATTTTTGTCAAGCTTGCTGATGCACCATCTGCTGTTATTGCTTTTTATAGATTATTAATTGCAGGCTTAATGCTATTTCCTCTTCTAGCCTTTAATAAAACAGCGCGACAAGAATTAGTGAATCTGCACTCCGACCAATGGAAGCAAATCACAGCGGCAGGCATATTTTTAGCCTTGCACTATGTTCTGTGGTTTGAATCCTTAAGCTTTACATCTATAGCTAGCTCCACCATGATTGTATGTCTACAGCCTTTATTTTCCTTGGCATTAGATCGCTTTATCAGTAACAAAAGCGTAACAAGAAATGCCATCATCGGTTGCACAATAGCTTTAGCAGGCTGTCTAATTATAGGCTGGGGAGATTTTCAAATTAGTGGCCAAAGCCTATTTGGTGACGTTCTTGCGTTTTTAGCAGGCGGAATTATAGCGCTTTATTTTTTCTTAGGTGAAAAAGTACGTCAGGAAACCTCTGCCATTACATATTCTGTCCTAAGCTATTTAATAAGCGCTATGGTTCTTTTGGCTTATATCACACTTATTGGTAATGCTTTTATTGGTTATACTGCAGCAACTTGGCAAGCATTCTTTGGCTTAGCAATTATCTCCACTATTGGAGGTCAATTTGTTTTTAACCTGCTTCTCAAAAATTTGCCCGCCTCTGCCGTTACAATGGCTATTTTAGGTGAACCAATTGGTACCTGCATCCTTGCCTACATTATTCTAAACGAAGCCATTTCTTTGCAGCAATTCTTAGGTATGACTGTGATTATGATTGGTATGGCAATATATTTCTACAAACACAACAGATAAAAACCAATTAATATTACGCATCTTTCAAAACATAGATGATTTAACAATTCTATATACACTAATTAAAAGAAGTATACTGGAAACAATAATAGCACCATTCAGCCACATTTCTACTAATGTAGAATCCATTTGTTTTATTTTCATCCTATATACTAAAAATCGCTTTAGTACAACACTTAAAGCAAGCAATAATAGATTGAGCATTAAACTCATAAAATTATATCCCATGTCCAGCAACTCACATTAAATCCATCTTATTTTTGCTCGATAGTATGCTCCATAATCATCTTAGAAAGCTCATAGCAATCGTCAATGTACTTTTCACCAACCTTACGAGTCATGGCTGCACCTAAAAGTGCCGAAGCAACATTGCCAACTAAGGGAATAAGCTTGGTAAACTGCTTTTCCGTAAACTTTTTACCAAAGGCCTTGGCCAGCTCCATAAGCAGCTTGTTAGCATAGTTTTCTACCATGTACTGACAAACCTCATCAATGAGCTTTTTAGCTGTTGGACCTAAAATCTCATAGCGCTTTATCTTTTGCTCATCCCTAATTCCAAAGGTTTCACGAATATCCTTCAGCATACTATAAAACACGCCTAAATCAACGCTGATATCCACACCTGGTAATGGATTAAGACCGTTGGCAGCCGCTGCATAGGCGTACATATCCAAATTATCTCTGCAAATAGCGCGTTTACGTTCTAGGTCCTCTAAACAAGTAGCTTTAAAGGAGGATACTAGCTTGGATTTTTTCACCTCATCAAAATCCATTTTATAAATAGCACGCTTCAACGCTTCAATACCAGTTTGGTGACGACAGCTGGTAAAGAAAATTGGAGTTTCTTCGTCAGTTAACAAGGAACGCACGTCAGCCTGAATTTCCTCTTTAAGATGCTCCAAGGTTTTTTCATCATCCCAAATTTGGTCCTCTTTATTGCGCACCAAAAAGAAAGGATGCTGACGCTCCTGCTGCCATTTTTCCAAATATTGAAAAAGCTGGCTGTCCGCCTCATGTAGCTTACCATCAAAAACAAAAAGATACATATCGTACTGTTCTGGCTTAAATTCATCTATCCAAGCATCAAGTGGAAAACGAGCAGTACCATATCCTGGCAAATCCGTAATAATTAATCCCCCATACTCCTTTTCCTGTGCCGTAATGGTAGTATCAGTATATACACCTACAGGAAAAAGCTTTGTGCCAACCAAAGAATTAATAATGCTGGACTTGCCTGCGCCAGGCTGACCAATTAGTGCTAAACGCACCTTGGTTTTTTCATATTCATCCCACTTTAAAGCTGCTCTTTTCTTTAAATCCTGCTCAATTTCTCCAGATTTTTGCAGCTTGTCATTATCATTTTTATCACCATTAAACAAATCTAAAATTTTATCTACAATAGCCATGGGAAGCCTCCCTTCCTGCGCTCATTAAATTACAATATTATATATAATAGTTCTACAAACCGAAATCAAATTCCTGCAATTTTAAATTACCCAAAGCCTGAGTACCAGCTCCCACAAATTCATCATATCTAGAATAAACTATTACTAACATAAGAATTACTTGCAAAACAACCATAAATAATCTTTTTAAGCAAAAATGCTGCACTATCACTTGGATGTGCAGCATTCTTTATTTAACATTATATAAATTTTTCTGCCAATTCTTGCATTGTCTTTTGAAGAACAGGATGTATCAAGCTAGGCGCTAATTCAGCCAAAGGCAGCATAACAAAATCACGATTAGCCATATCTGGATGCGGCAAGCGTAGCTCCTCGGTATCCATTATAACGCCCTCATAAAGCAATAAATCAAGGTCAATATTACGCTCGCCCCAATGACGCAAGCGTACGCGTCCCATTTCCTTTTCCACAGATAACAGTAATCGTAAAAGCTCTAAAGGACTTAACTCGGTTTTTACCATACAGGCGCCATTTAAAAAGCGTGGTTGGTCTGTAACTCCATAGGGCTCAGTTTCAATAAATGTAGACACCTTAAGGACCTCTACACCATGCTGCTGCAATAGCTCTACAGCACGGTTTAAATTACCTTGTCTATCACCTAAGTTGCTTCCTAATGCCACAAAAGCAGTATGCTTTAATATGCCTTGGGACATAGAATTGCCTCCAGCATACGTACTGCTCGCAGATTCTCTTTCACATCATGGACACGAATCATGTGAGCGCCTGCATAAACAGCCTGCAGGCTAGTTGCCACAGTACCCTCCAAGCGTTCTTCAGCAGGCACACCACCTAAAACAGCACCAATGGTACTTTTTCTAGAGGATGCTAAAAGAACAGGATAACCAAAGCTTGTCAAGCTATGCAAATCACGCATTAAGAGCAGGTTTTGCTCTACGTTCTTAGCAAAGCCAATGCCTGGGTCCAAAATAATCTTATCAGCACCAACGCCTTTTTCTCTTAAAAGCTGTGCACGTTGTGCTAAATATACAGCAACATCTTCCACAACATTGTCGTATTGGCAGTTTTGCTGCATATTTTTCGGAGTGCCACGCATATGCATTAAAATAATAGGTGCCTTTGTTTTTACTACTACGTCAGCCATATTAGGATCAGCCTCCATAGCACTAATATCATTAATAATATCTGCACCAGCAGCCAACGCCGCCTCTGCAGTATCTGCACGATAAGTATCCACAGATAATACCGCATTAGGATATTCCTTGCGCAAAGCCTCAATTACAGGAAGCACACGACGTCTTTCTTCAACGCCATCAACACTATCGCTGCCCGGACGAGCTGATTCGCCGCCAATGTCCAGAATATCAGCACCAGCAGCAAGCATTTGGCCTGCACGCTCAATTACAGAATCTAAAACAGGTACACGAGAGCCTGCATAAAAGGAGTCCGGAGTAATATTCAAAATACCCATAACACTCATTTTATCATATTTCAAAACTCTGCCATCAGCCAAGGTAGTAAAGACCTTATTTTCTCCTAAAGCTGCAGCTAACTCTTCGCCAATCTGCTTTAAACCAAAATAAGTCATTTGCTCCAGTTTTTTCAGCAGCAGATTGTAGTGCTTTTTGGTACCTAAAAGCAAAACATCAACATAACGCTCAGCATTAACCACTGCACCTACTGGAACCGCAGCATCACCACCTGCAGCAAGCATTTCCTGCTTCAAAATATTAGCAGCAGGAGTACGTACCTGCACTAGCTTGAAAGGAATTATTTCTGATTTATTTGTAAAAATAGGAACACTGTCAGGATGTACATTAATACTAGCTAAAGCATTACCCAGCATTTCCTTATTAACCTTAATCAACATTATCTATCACTCTTTTCTACAACCGCAAAGGCGTTGTGATTATGAATGCTCTCCACACTCTCAACCTCTGCTCTATACCAGGTAATACGCTTATCTGCTTCTAAACGCAAAGCAATCTCGCGGACTGCATCCTCAACAAAACGAGGATTTTCGTAAGCATGCTCAGTCACATACTTCTCGTCAGGACGTTTTAAAAGGCCAAAAACAGGAGCACTGGCAGCCTCGTCAGCAACCTGAGCCAGTTCCTCCAGCCATACCATCTCATTAGCTTCAATATCAATATGAGCAAAAGCTCTTTGGTTATGAGCACCATAGGCGCTAATCTCTTTAGAGCAGGGGCACAAGGTTTGCACAGGAATAACAGCTTCAATCTTCAGCTTAAACTCCTTACCCTTCTCGGCACGATAAACGCAATCAATATCCATAGGCGCATTCATACCACTAACAGGAGCCTTTTTAGTAATAAAATACGGAAACTCTAGCTTCATAAAGGCCTTCTCCGCCTGTAAATGCTCTTTTAGCTTGTCTAAAATGCCTTCAATCTCATTTAGTCCAACAGGTCCCAGGCTTTGCAGGCACTCTACAAAACGACTCATGTGAGTACCACGCATATCATGAGGCAAATCAACAGCCAAGGTAACCTTGGCAACAGAATGCTGAGTACCATGCTGCTTATCCTTCAACTCTATAGGCCAACGTAAATCCTTAATACCAACGTGCTTCAACGGAATACAACGCAAATCCTTCTCACTTTGAACGTCCTTCAAATCATTCACCTCTATAAACACAACCGCTAGTGCGGGTTTCCCAAACCTCTACCTCGTACAGATGATAGTGGTCACTCTTCAGCAAATCCTCAAGCTTATTCCAAACCCAAACAGAGATATTTTCTGCAGAGGGCACGGGAATAACATCATTAATACAAGCATGGTCTAAATGCACCAATACATGCTCTTTAACAAGGTTTTTCAGCTTAATAAAGTCAATAACCATACCTTCGTGGTCAGGAGTTCCCTCAACCTTTACCACCAGCTTATAGGTATGACCATGGAGATGCTCGCACTTGCCGTTATAGGCTGGCAGATAATGAGCAGCGTCAAAATCAAATTCTTTAATAATAATCATAAATTAGCTCTCCTAATAATTAATCTTCTACATATTCATTGCCATATAAGGATAAGTCAGCAAAATTATTTACCTGACGCATTGCCTCATAGGCTACAATTGCAACAGAATTAGACAAATTCAAAGAACGTGCCTCTGGACGCATAGGAATGCGTACACAGCCCTCAGGATATTCATTACGCAGCTTTTCGGGCAGGCCAGCAGTTTCCTTGCCAAAAATCAGCAAACTATCTTCATCATATTTAACATCACTATAGGATTTATGAGCTTTAGTAGTCAGTAAAAACTTGGAATTATCCTTATACTTTTCCAAAACCTCATAAACACTGTCATAGTAATGAATATCTACTAAATGCCAATAATCAAGTCCTGCGCGCTTTAAATATTTATCCTCAACAGAAAATCCCAGAGGACGTACCAAATGCAGATGAATACCTGTGGCAGCACATAAACGCGCAATATTACCTGTATTACCCGGAATCTCCGGCTCAACCAGAACAATATGCATAAAAAAACCTCCTATATACTAATTCACCAGAAATCTCTCTTCGCCTACGGAAATACCACCTTATCCCGTAAAGGAAAAAGCTAAAGTTAACTCGCAGGTAAGACTCACCCTTTTAAAGGCAGCTGTCAGCGAAGCTGACTGAGAGGTATCCCTACTCTTTTCCTTCATCTAAAATCTTTTGAATTCTTTCGCGAATATTGCCTTTTTTCTTGGACTTCTTCTCTTTCTTGTCGTCTTTAGGCTCAGGCTTTTTGAGCTCTACATCATGAGCATCCATTGCCAGCATGTTTTGGTACATAACCATTATCTTTTCGCAATACAAGCCACCCATAGCCCAGGTGCCATTTAAGCCATACCAAGTGTCTACAACGCCACGCTCCACACGAATGCTGTGGGCAATTTCATAGCGTGGGTCAACAATCTTTGTCTTAGGACGAGATTTTTGAGTATACGCCAGTAAATGCTGAATGTGAGCACGCACACCTAACTCCGGAGTTTTAAAGGATGCGCCCTTTACACCGCCACCAGTCGTTCCTAAGCCACAAAAATTATTTTGATTATGGTCAACGTCTCCACCGTAGCGATAAAAGCCAGTTTCCACCAAGGATTGAGCCAATGCTAAATCAGGACGCACACCCTCACGCTCTGCTTCAATCCAATATAAGTCAACCAGTTCTTCAATACTACACATCAAATGTACATTAGGATTTTTTTCTTTAATCAGGCGTACTGCCTGACCTTTAGTGGCAACTGCCTCACCATAAATATTAATTTGCTGATAATCATCTGGCAGCTGTACTCCCTTAAAATAAAGCTTATCCTCAAACTCTACTACCTTAGAAGCAGAATCCTTCACCATAGCCTGCTTGTCAGCCATAGAGCGTGCAGTACCCTCTGCTACCTTTTGCTTATCATTTTTCAGCTCCTTATCGGCTTCATGGCGTTTCTCCTCACGCTTCTCAGCCTCTTTACGCTGACGCTTTTCTTGTTCACGACGCAGCTCAGCTTCACGCTTCAAACGCTTCTTCTCTAGCTTTTTTTGCTCCTTACGAGCTTCTTCAGCCTTTTCCTCACGTTCCTTGCGCAGCTTTTCCTCACGCTTAAGCTTCTTTTTCATTTCTCTTTCAGAAAGCTTCTCGTCTTCCTTTTTTGGCATAATCAGCTTGCCAACCTTAGGCTTGTCGCTATTTCCTTCAATACCCTTGCTGACAGGATATGTCTGCACACGTGCAGCATTATTATCCTCTTTAGCTTGAACAGCTGTTATATTTGCAAATAAAAAGCCTGCTGCCAAAACAGCAGCGGTTACAGATTTGTAGCCCATATTATGTACTCCTCAAAAAAATACTTTCATAGCCTCAATTTTACCAATTTTACGCCAAAGTGTAAAGTTTATGAGGAAAGAGTTTCACATATTTCACATATTTCACATAAGAATGTATCTAGTATTTGTATAATGTTGTATAATATAGCTGTATAGTGTTTAAAGCACAAGGAGGTAAAACTTATGACAGCAAAATTTCATTACATTAACCATGCATGCTTCGTAGTAGCCAAAAATGATTCCGCTATTATTTTTGACCCCTTCTTAGACGGAAACCCTGAAGGCTTAAAGCCTGAAGATATTAAGGTTGATTACATTTTTGTCAGCCACGGACATTTTGACCATTTAGGCAGTGCCTTTGAAATTGCTAAGGCCAACGATGCAACCATTATTTCTACTGCAGAAATTGCTGCATTAGCAGAGCAGGCAGGCTGCAAGGCTCATGGCATGCACCTTGGTGGCACCTTTAAATTCCCCTTTGGTAAAGTACGTGTAACTATGGCGTTCCACGGCAGTGGCGTTGCTGGTGGTCATGCTTGTGGCTTTGTAGTAGACTTTTACGGCACTAAACTGTACTTTGCAGGCGATACTGCACTCTTTAGCGATATGCAGCTTTTACCCGAGCTGGACGTTTTTGATTACGCAGTTCTTCCTATTGGCGGCAATTTTACTATGGACCCCAATGACGCAGCTTTAGCAGCAAAATTCTTGAAGCCTAAATATGTTATTCCCGTTCACTACAATACCTGGCCCCCAATTGAGCAGGACGTTTATGCCTACAAGGCTTATGTAGAAGAAACTACTCCTAGCAAAGTAATTGTAGTTGACCCTGGTCAAACAATTGAAATAGAATAACCACCTATTTCAAACAGATTAACAGGTAGTATACACTTAATAATTATGTCACCATAAGCCATGTGCTTTGCGTAAAAGCAGAGCGCACGGCTTATATATTTTCAAACATATAATGAATTAAAATATTTCAGGAGGGAACACATTTGGAAAAGCTTACAGAAAAAGAGCTTTCCTTCGTGCGCGAGGAAGCTGACAAATATTTTATGCAGCAAGGTCTTAGCTGCGGTTTAACCATGCTCCATACTCTTAGTGACTACTATAATCATCCCTTAAGCCCACAGGTTTATGATGCTATGAACGGTGTAATCGAAAACCGTGATAGACGTGACCAATGCGGTCTATACAAGGGTGCTCTCATGTTCATCGCTATTTATGGTGCATACCACAATTGGGATAGACCTCGCATCAATGCTATAACCATAGATTTTGCAGAAAAGCTGGAGAATTATTTAGGCTCATTAAAATGCTATGAGCTGCGTGGCGGTAAATTTCAGGAAGGCGAACCCCATGACAAATGTGCTCCTCTTACAGTAAAAGCAATTACCTTTGTCTTGGAATATATGAAGGGTATTAAATTTTAATAAATAACCATAACAAAAATCGGAGTAAGCAGTCTGATTATTCACCCACTGTTTACTCCGTTTGCTTATTCAACACAAAACAAGATTTAATGGCTTGCTAATTATAAATCAAAATAAAAGTACAGCTGGTTCTACAATAGCTAGAGCCAGCTGTTTTACTTAAAGCTTTAGAAATTTTCTCCATGAAACATTTTTATTAGCCTCACAATTGCTGCACTTATCACACTGACGAGGAGCATCCTCTCCAAAATAATTTAAAAGATATTTACGCAAACAGCTACCTGTATAACAGTAGTTAAGCATTTTTTCCAAAAGCAGCATTTCCTTATTCTTTACAGAAAGATCAGGCTGGTCATGACCAATAAGATATTCATTAACTCTCATGTCACTTCTATCATAAAGCAAAAGACACTCTGACTCCTTACCATCACGTCCGGCACGGCCCGCCTCTTGATAATAGCTTTCCAAATCTTTAGGCATATTATAATGCAACACAAAGCGTACATCTGGCTTATCAATACCCATACCAAAGGCATTGGTAGCTACTATAATAGGCACACGTCCGGAAACAAAGTAGTTTTGATTATCACGCCTCTCCTCATTTGTAAGTCCTGCATGATAACGCAAAGCCCTATAGCCCTGCTTAACCAAAAGCTCTGTTACGCTTTCTACCTTGGCACGAGTAGCACAATAAACAATACCACATTCACCCTCATGCTTTTTCAAAAACTCCAGCATAGAACGATTTTTATCATCTGTACGCTTAACACCAAAGAAAAGATTAGGACGGTCAAAGCCTGTTACTACAACCTTAGCGCCACCCACTCCCAAGCGTTCTAAAATATCCTGACGCACCTCTGCTGTAGCAGTAGCAGTAAAAGCTGCAATCAGAGGCTTTTGAGGTAGTTGGTTAATAAAATCTGGAATATTATAATAATCCTTACGAAAGCTGCGTCCCCATTGTGACACACAGTGAGCCTCATCAACCGCCACCATGGTGATATTAGCACGCTTAGCAAAATCACAAAACTGCTTATTAGCTAAGCGTTCAGGTGCAACATATAGAAATTTACAGCGTCCTTTTAATGTATCATATAATATTTTTCCATACTCATTAGTAGTAAGACCGCTTTCCAAATACTCTGCAGGAATCTCTCGTTTGCGCAATGACTCCGCCTGGTCCTTCATTAATGAAATAAGCGGTGAAATAACCAGTGTCACGCCAGGCATCAAAAGTGATGGTAGCTGAAAACAAACGCTTTTTCCTGCACCAGTTGGAAGCACCGCTAAAATAGGACGCTTCTGTAAAATCTCAGATATAATTTCCTCCTGACCTTGCCTAAAACTATCATAATCATAAAAATACTTTAATGCTTTATGTAAATACTCACTAGAAAATAAGTTCATCAATCATCCTCTAATCCAAATAACAGGTATTTAATATGTGCCTAGCTAAATCTAGTTTTCCGTGGGCTGCATCTATTTTAGCAACTTCATCAAATTCACTTTTAAAAGCATTACGATAAATATTTCCAACTACAGCATGTATTATCCCTATTGGAGTATTTTCAGCAAACTTTTCAACAGCATTTGCTTCCATATATCTATGGATATCAGCTAAAATCTCAGCACTCTTTTCTCGCAAAATTTCTCTTTGCAAATTAACATTGTAAAAACTCATAAACGCTCCTTCAAATATTTCTTTCTAAAAAATGCTTGCTAAAACAACCACTTCACTTTGTTAGCTCATAGCTTTTGCAAATAAAATCACAAATAACCTCTTCAGACACACTTCCATCTAGTAGAATTGTCATCCAATATTTTTTATTCATGTGATACCCTGGTAAAAAGCCAGGAGAATAAGGAATTTTTTCAATATCATCAGCATCAGCCTTAACATTGACCACCCATTTTTCACCTTCACCATCAAGTCCTAAGCTTGACTTGCGCACCAACATCACAATAGCGTACCACTTTCTATTACGACGGTGACGCAACACTGCAGCTTCTGGTGTTGAATCCCACAAATATTCAGGATTTGTATCATAACGCGCCTTAGCAAAAGCAAAAATCTTATCACGCATAAAAATCACTTCCTAGATAAAGGCTTAACTAGTATTCACCCTATAAAACACTGGGCCTAATCTATAATAAAGCTACTCCAATTTTATTGTACATGCTATGTAGCATTGATGCCAGCTCCATATCCTCACGACTCGGATTTTCTACCCCAGAAGGATGATTATGTGCTACTACAATGGCTGCTGCTTTATGAGTAATAGCAACCTCATATACCTCTCTTGGATGGACTAGAGAACCAGTAAGTGTGCCTACAGAAACAACTTCTGAAGCTATGACTCTGTTCTTAGTATTCAGAGCAAGAACCATAAATACTTCTTTTTCCATATAACGTAGCTTAGGCATCAGGTATGCAGCTGCTTTCTTAGGATTGCCTAAATGCACCTTTTCGCAAGTGTGTGAAGCTCTTTTTAAAAGCTCCATACAAGCCGAAACCTTTACTGCCTGATTCAGTGTCAAACCTAATGCCTTAAGCTCGTCAACAGTCCTGTTCAGCATTTTAAATACTTCATTATTGTTGTTGCATATCTTGGCAGCCTTCTTTTCATCACCAATAATACAGGCCAACAAATCCTTGGTGCTTATAGTTTCCACACCATACACTGCTACAGCTTCTTGAACCTTCATAATCTCAATTCCTCGCTTCCGCTCACAGACCGTCAACCCTGCGAGCATTTTTTATTTGCTTTTCGCAGCATTTATTAAGCGGGGAACGATTGAAGGCAAGGACAACTTGCTGCACTGTTTATCCTTGCCGCAAATGCAAGTGAGACGCTATAATGCGGCTAAGGAAAAGCAGTGCTATAATTTAAATATTAAAATTGCATATTTGCCTTATTTTGTGAAAAGAATGCGCGCCATAGCGTAAGTTACAACTATAATTGCCAGTAGAATCACTGACATATAAAGAATTAACTTTTTCTTTCCATACTTTGGATGCAAAAAGCACCCTCTAAGAACTAAAATACCACCAAAAACTAATATCAACGTAGAAATATCACTAAGCATAAAAGGATATATAGTTTTATTAATTATTTTTTCATAATGCAACTGCTTAAGACACTCTCTAATAGATAAAATACAACAACCCGCTGCTAATACAAAATTAGATATCAAAAGACATCGAGGTATAATCTTATCTTCTCTATATTTAAAATACATATAAATAAAACCTATACCGCATAATAATGGAACTAATATTTTCTGTCCGTCGCTTAGACTACTATACATCATAAAACAGTCACCTCTTATCAGATCTTACTTCAGGTTTCATTGGCAGTACTAGTTCATCAACAGCAAATCCAACAACGATACCGCCAATAACAATCGCTACTGCAGGAGCACCAACTGCGGTTCCTATCACGCCTACGCTAGTAGTCAATCCCAATCCGACAATATCAACTGCGGATGCTTTAGCGAAATCAGACATATTATTATAATTTTCTCCATTTAGATATATTGAATATGCTGTTGCACCGAAGTCAATAACACCTACTTTTGCAACACCTTTCATCACAAAGCTACCTCCAGATGGAATATCTACTACGTAATTTAAATAAGGTAAGCCTTGTGCATTAGCATTAATACGGACTTTTTCCTGAATATTACTGATTATCTTATCACTGAGATCATCATCAACAACACCTGCAATAAGTCCACTCGCACCTGCTCCTATTGCTTTTTGTAAGCCATTTCTAGTTTTTTCATTCAACAACAGCCACTGTGCATGCTTTTTAACGTTGTTCTGCATTTCTATGTCTCGAGGAGATGTACCTTCAAGAATTTCTCCTGCAGGATATCCAAATATAGCTAAAGCTTCATCTTGAGCTGCATCAATTTTAGCCCATTTATCTTCAATTGCTTTTATTTCTTCTGCAGAAGCTCCCCTCTCTCTAGCTAGTCGCAATTCTTCATCTCTTTGTTTACGTTGATCAAGGAACAAATAGTTATTCTTTGTTCCACTTGCAGCTGCACTTGCTCCTACCTGAGCATTATTACTTGTAAGTTCAGATATCACTCCACCTAAAGCTGCACTTAGCCATTGCATCATTGCAGGATCTTTACCAGCAATTTTTTCAATCTCTCCAATCA